>ENA-ORBV01000202-ORBV01000202.1-microbial-mat-metagenome-genome-assembly--contig:-NODE-202-length-129845-cov-9.895259_pt1 | contig 129845 bp, 143 predicted proteins | sample MGYA00237777_ERZ505514 | MGnify/ENA primary metagenome ERZ505514 (study PRJEB26160, sample SAMN06269048) | microbial mat metagenome | isolation source: Oligotrophic lake microbial mat | place...
GCCCTGGATGAATTGAGGTGAGGGGACAGGGTCTTTGCCTTTGACTGCGGACGTGCGTTTGAGAACCATCAAGCTCTGGTTGGGCAGCGCCGCTTTGGCGTTGGCGGCGCTCGTCCTTACGGGCGCACGACCAGATGCCGAACTCTTCAATCACAGCCCGTCCGTGCCCGTAGGCTTCTACGTTCGAGAGTCGGGCAATCCTGAGCGCGGGATGTTCGTAACCGTGCGCGCACGCGACGTTGCTCCAATCGAAGCCGCTGCTCACGATTATGACGACGAAGGCGACCGCTTCATCAAGCGTCTGGCCGCAGTTGCGGGTCAGCATGTGTGCAGCGATGGACGCGTGCTCAGTGTTGATGGCGTCCAAGTCGCAATGGTTCACAATCGAGCTGGCGTACCGCCAGGATGGGTCGGGTGCCGCACACTTGCGTCTTCCGAAATTCTCCTCTTGGGAGATAGCGCTGACTCGTTTGATGGCCGTTATTGGGGCCCGATTAGCACCGATCAGATCGAAGGCGTCTGGCGTCCGCTCTGAGATTTTTCCAACGCTGGGAATCGCGGCGCCACGCACGGCAACACGGCGGCGCCTGCTTGCCTGCGAAGGCGAGTGGAGAAGGGAAAGAGCGAAGACGAAGGGATGCGGTGGAGAGCAAGATTAAGAGCGCCGCAGGTTTTCTTCTGACACTTGTGAATCCTGGCAATTTCGTGCGGCATGCGGGATCATCGTGCAGCGAAAGTAGCAGCATCGCTTCATTTTCAATGTGGCGTGGCGCGGCAATGGCCAAAGCATCACTCTCAGAGCGCTTGAAGACTTCCGCTCTCGTTCGCTCGAGCGAGGGCGCGCACAACATCGCCGCTGTGCGCGACATGGCCGTCTTCCGCGACGAGGACGGTCTCACGGGGAAAGTCCATAAGGCGCGCGCTCCCAGTGGGCGGGCGCGTAGCGGCGCTCTTGGCGGACAATTGTCCAAGCTACTTTCCGGGCGCCGGCCCGGCGGGCGTTTTCGTACGAGCGGTGCGAATGCGGCATTCGCGCAAGACCGACGCCAGCGCGTCGTGGTGACCGTGTTCTACCAAGGTCACGGCGGAAGCGGTGCGGGCAAGCTCATCGCGCACGGCAAGTATCTCGGACGCGACGGGGCGGGACCGGAGGGTGAGCCGGGACAGTTCTATGATCGCGAACATGACGACGTGGAACCCGGCCCCCGGCTCGCTGAGTGGGCTAACGAAGACAAGCGCCACATGCGCCTTATGCTGGCGCCCGAGAGCGGCGCTCGCATCCAGGACCTAAAGGACTTCACACGCGCAACGATGGCGCAGATGGAGCGCGATCTCGGTGCGCCATTGGATTGGGTGGCGGTCGATCACCACAACACCGACAATCCCCATGTGCATGTGGTTCTGCGCGGCCGCAGGCGCGATGGGCCGGACCTCATAATTCCACGGGAGTACGCGACCTCTGGGCTAAGGCACGCGGCGCGCGAAGTGGCGACTCAGATGCTCGGCGATCGCGGATGCGATGACGAGCGGCTGGCGCTAGATCGCGAGACGCGGGCCGAACGATCAACGCGGCTGGACCAGCTGCTGGCGGCGGAGATAAAGCCGGGCAAGGCGTATCGCATTCAAGCGATCGGGCGAGGGCTGGAGCCGACGCTACGGGCCGCCCTCCGAAACCGTGTCCGAGAACTCACGCGGATGGGGCTTGGGCAGGAGGAAAAGCGCAACCAGTTTCGGCTCGATCGCGATTGGAGCGAATGCCTCGGAGAGATCGGCAGGGGTATCGATCTCCGTCGCCGTCTCGGGCGCAAACTTGAGCCCGGCCAAGGCCGGCTCAAACTCTATGACCCTTCGATGGGGCGTGTCGTCGGCCCCGTGTTGGAAGCTGGCAGGCGCGGCGAGAGCGGGAAGGGATATGTGATTATACTCGACGGCATGAAGCGCGCCGTGCTCGCCAATGTGCGCGAGCGCGATGGAGCGGGTCTCCAGCCAGGCGCGCTCGTGGCGATCGAACCGAAAAAGCATGAGAGCAGGGGGACGCGGGTCAGAATCGACCGGCTTTCCGAGACGCCGCTCGCTACGCAGATCGAGGCGCCCGCCGAGACTGAGCTTGATCGTGAAATCGTCCGTCAGCTCGCAGGCGAGGCGCCGCGTCTGCCGAACACGCGGGAGGTGCGCAACGCCATCACCGAGCGGATCGGTTGGCATCAACGAGAGGGAAATGGCGGTCGCGACCTCACCGGTCGCTTCGAGTTCAATCCAGGCGCGTTGGATCGCCTTCGCGCGTCTGAGTTTTCGCTGGCCGAAGCGGCGTTGACGGGCACGACAGACAAACGGTCGATCAACTTGGCGGATGGTCTAGAGCGCGAATGGCGCGTGCGCGGGTTCGTTCAGCTGCATCAGGGCAGGTTCGCGATGCTTGAGCGTAACGATGGCGTCGCTTTGTTGCACGTCACCCGCTCACTGTCGTTGAAGCAGGGGAGAGCATATTCGCTGTCCATCACGAACGGCAAAGTCAAAGCGACGCCGTCTCTCGGCCTGGATCGCTGAACCATGTTCTCTTGAGGCGCGAATTTTGGGAACTGCCGTCTGCAACACAAGGCAACGCCGTGCAATGCCGATCGGGACGCAACAGGTAACAGAATCCGTCTTCAGGAAATGCGCGACACGTTTCCGCGTTGCATGATGTTGCCATTGTTAATCGGCGGCGGGCGCCCAGCGACAATCGGTGTTCTCAACTCAGCGACTAATCAGCTTCGCGCACGCAACGACCGCGCGCAGTATGAGGCATCAAAACGCGGTCGATAGTCATGAAGCTCGCCGGAAAATCTGCCCGCCACGTATCCACCGATCAGCTCTCGTTTCTGTTCGCAGAAGCGGCGCCGCCCACAAGCGCGGTGGAGGACGCGCCGCGGCGCCGACCTCGTCCAGTGCCGGTGGCTGTTACCTCAAGAATACGTCCAAAGCCCGCGAAGAGAGCAGTGAAGCAGGCGGCGCCGGTCGTTAGTCAGGACGATCGGCGGTTGACCGTCGATGAGGCGGCGCAGGTGCTTTGCGTGAGCGTTAAAACGCTTGAGGCATGGCGGCGCCTGGGCAAGGGTCCGATGTTCGTGAAACTCGGTCGCTCGGTGCGCTACACGATGCGCGCTCTTGATGAGTTCACGCGCGAGCGCACCGTTCGCAACTCGGCAGAGGGCCGTTTGCTCGATGCGCGGCGTTGATCGGCGTTTCCCTACCGCTCCCTATCGCGCACTTTTTGCAGTTACTCACAGAAATGAGAGCCGAACGGGATTCGAAAACGTGATCCGCGCAAAATGCTGATTTTACGCAGCAAAAGCGACGTTCGCGTCACTGACGTTAAATGGATCCCTTTGTTTTCGCTTCCCTACCAAGCACTTGTGATCGAACGGGACGCGAATGGGATGAGTAATATCCCTCTCGAAAAATCTCTTTGAGTTCAGCGCGTTCTGAGCGCGATCTTTACTGACGTTGAAAGCGTCCCAGCAGCGCGCAGCACGTCGGTGCGGAAGTGGTTGCTGGCGCCCCCGAGCGGCAACGGTAGTTTCAATCGCGCCAATAGCGGCAGCATTTCGCGGAACAGGATGGCGTACTCCGCCGCGAACTGGCGCGCGATCCATGACGCGTCGGCGTTATCGATCACCAGCGGCGCCTGGACGCAGGCGATTTGAGCACCGCCGTCTTCGAACGCGGCCAGGGCGGCGCTGAGCTGCTGGGGATGCGGACGATCCTCGGCGTCGTAGACGACGACATAATCGCCCCGGGCGAGCGCGAGGCCGGCGTTGAGCGCTTTCGGCTTGGTGCGCGGCGCCGTGGCCGGCACAATCACGACTTCGATGTGCGCCGCACCGGAAACGGCGAGCGCTGCCGCCAGCGTGTCGACATCGTCGCCTTCGACCAGCAGTTTCACGTCGAGCGCGTGCTTGGGATAGTCGAGCCGATCAATGGCGGCGACGAGATCGGCGACGACGTTGGCTTCACGGTAGAGCGGGCAGAGGATTGTATAGGTCGGCGCGTACGCCGGTTCGGCCAGCCGCGACAGCAGCGGCGCGAGATTGGCGGCGGCGGCGAAGCGCAGCGTGATGGCGCTGGCGAAGATGATCAGCGCGGTGACCTGGATGGCTTCGAGCGTGATGTGGGGCGCGACACGGAACGCCCAGACAGCGGCGGTCGCGATCAGTGCGAACGCAACGAGTTGGGTGAGGTGAAACGTGCGCTTGGCGGAGCGGCCGGGGTGTGCGCGATGGAAGCCGAAGCGCGCGGAGTCGAGTTCAGCCGCGGCGATCGTTGTCGCCGCCGGCCGCAGCTCATCAGCCCGCCTCGTCGCCCCGTCCATGCAACACTGGATTGTACGGGTTCCGGTTACTCACAACGTCGTTCCGGTTGTGAAATACAACTATTAGGCGAGCTTGGAGTCGGCATCGCTGGCTGCGCGCCGTCCAGCCGTCTATGCCCGGCCTCAACAACGCGGGAGAGCCCGATGATGGATGAGACTTGGCGCGCGGTGTTGGCGGACGTGGCGGCGCGCGCGGCGGCGTATCGCAACGGCGCGGGAGAGCGGCCGCACCGGCCGCTGCACACGTATGCCGAGGCGCGCGCCGCGTTCAATGCGCCGACGCCGGAACGTGGCGGCGATGGCGCAGAGATTATCGCGGAATTAGCGGCGCTGGCCGAGCCTGGGCTCGCCAACATTATCGGCCCGCGCTTCTTCGGTTGGGTGATGGGGCAGAGCCATCCGACCGGCGTTGCCGCCGATTGGCTCGTCAGCGCTTGGGGGCAGAACGTCGGCAACGCACATGCGACGCCGTCCGCGTCAGCGTGCGAAGAGGTGGTGGCGCGCTGGCTATTGGATTTGCTCGATCTGCCGCGTGAAAGTTCGGTCGGGTTCGTCAGCGGCGCGACGATGGCGAACTTCACGTGCTTAGCGGCGGCGCGCGGCGAAGTGCTGCGCCGTGCTGGTTGGGACGTGGAAGCGGATGGGCTGATCGGCGCGCCGCCGGTGCACGTCGTGCTCGGCGAGGAGGCGCATTCGACGATCTTCTCGGGGCTTCGCTATCTTGGGCTGGGCGCCAAGCGCATCATCAGCGTGGCGGTGGACGAGCAGGGGCGGATGCGCCCCGACGCGTTCGCGCGCGCCATCGCGCCGCTGGACGGCCCGATTATCGCCATCGCGCAAGCGGGGCACATCAATTCCGGCGCGTTCGATCCGTTCGCGGAGATCGCCGAAGCTGCGCATGCAAAAGGCGCGTGGCTGCATGTCGATGGCGCGTTCGGCCTGTGGGCGCGTGCGTGCCAGGATCGCGCGCATCTGGGACGCGGCCTGGAGCTTTGCGACTCGTGGGGCACGGACGGGCACAAATGGCTGCAGACGCCATACGACAGCGCTTACGCCATCGTGCGCGACGCCGACGCGCATCGGCGCGCGATGGGGATTAGCGCGAGCTATCTGCCCGAAGGCGCCGAGCGTCATCCTGCCGATTACACGCCCGAGCTTTCGCGGCGAGCGCGCGGCTTCGCGACGTGGGCGACGATCAAAGCGCTTGGTCGCGAAGGCGTCGATGCGCTGGTGAGCCTCGATTGCGCTTTGGCGCGGCGGATGGCGGAGCGCTTGGGTGCGGCGGCGGATGTCGAGGTGCTGAACGACGTGGTGTTGAACCAGGTCGCGGTGCGGCTTGGATCGGACCTGGACGGCGACGTCTCCGACGCCCTGACGGCGCGCACCATCGCGCGCATTCAGCGCGATGGCGTGTGTTTCGTCGGCGGCGCGCAATGGCGCGGGCGCCAGATCATCCGCATCTCGGTGTGCGGCATGAACACGACCGAGGCCGACGCCGACGCCAGCGCCGAGGCGATCCTCGCCGCGTGGCGGGCGGAGCGTCACGCTAATAGCTGAGGGCTCAGTGCGCCTTGGCGCCGCCGACTTTGGTCACGGTGAGGCGATGCACTTCGCGCATGTCGTCCGGCCACCAGAAAGTCTGGCCTTCGCTTAAGCCAATCAAAGCCGCGCCGACTGGCGTTAGCACTGAGATGCGGCCATCTGCGAAGTTGGCGCAGTTCGGATAGACGAGGCGAAAGTCGCGATAGTCGCGGCCATCATACTCGAAATCGACGGCGCCGTTCATCGCCAGCACGTTTGCCGGCGCGTCGTCGACGACGTGAGCGCGCTCCATTTCTTGTAGCAACAGCGCCGCGCCCGGCGCGCGTCCAAGCGCTTGCAGCGCGAGGCCGATCAGCTCTTCGTGGTCGTCGGCGGTGACGGAGATGTCGGGGCGGTTTTGTTTTGACATGTGACATAGCCTTGCAGGCGCGCGGCGACAGGCGCCGAACGCAGAGCTTTTGATGGAATGTGAGTGCTTCCCCCTAGCTCAAGCGTGGCGCGAGCTAGGGGCTAAGCGCAGGCGACCGTGCGAACCGCTCGGAGTTGCATCGACAGAAGGGGCGCGCTGTTTCGCATGCGTGTAAGTTTGGGTGTCGCGGGCGAAAGATCAAGCCGTCGCGGGCAGTCAGCGCTACGCCGCTTTCAGCAACTCGCCCGCCAAGCCCTTGCGCAGTAGCGCAGATGTTTCGCGTACGCCAAAGATCGCGGCGAATTGGCCGAAGCGGGGGCCGCTTTCGACGCCGAACAGCACTTCGTAAAGCGCCTTGAACCAATCGCGCAGCGGCTCGAAACCATGCTCTTTGCCGACGGCGTACACTTCGTTCTGGATGATTTCGCCGTCTGTCGTGTCGGCGGGAAGCGCGTCGAGACGCGCGATCAGGTCTTCAAACGCGGCGCGTTCCTTATCCGTCGCGGCGCGGAACTGCTTTGTGGGGCGCACGAAATCGTTGAAGTAGGCGATGGCGTAGTCGGTGAGCTTATCCAAGAACGGATGCGTTTGCGTTGTCGTGCCCGGCGCGTACTTGCCGATAAACGCCCACAGCAAATCCTTCGTCTCGGCGTTGGAAGCAGAGACAAGGTTGGTCAGCAATGCAAACGAGATTGGCGTCAGATCGCGCGGCGGTTTGCCGGCGTGGATGTGCCAGGCCGGGTTCTCCAGTTGTTCGGCGGTGTTCTGATTGTGGAAGCTCTCGACGTAGGTGAGATATTCGTCGACCGCCTTAGGGATGACGTCGAAATAGAGCTTCTTGGCCGTGCGCGGCTTTTGGAAGTTGTAGAGCGAGAGCGATTCCGGCGCGGCGTAGGAGAGCCATTGCTCGACGCTGATGCCATTGCCCTTGGTCTTGGAAATCTTCTCGCCGTTCTGATCGAGAAAAAGTTCGTAGACGTAATTCACCGGCGGCTCCGCGCCGAGCGCTTTGCAGATGCGTGCGTAGACGCCCTGGTTCGGCTGGTGATCCTTGCCGAACATTTCGAAATCGACGCCGAGCGCGGCCCAGCGCATGCCGAAGTCGGGCTTCCACTGCATCTTGGCGCGGCCGCCGGTGACCGCTTGCGTGATCTCTTCGCCGTCCTCGTCGTCGAACGTGATCGTGCCGGCGGCGGCGTCGATCTTCTTCATCGGCACATAGAGTACGCGGCCGCTCTTCGGTGAGATCGGTAGGAAGGGGCTATAGGTCTTGCGCCGATCTTCGCCGAGCGTCGGCAGCATGATCGCCATGATCTCGTCATAGGCCTTGAGCGCATTGAGCAACGCAGCGTCGAAGGCGCCCGATTTGTAAAGATCGGTGGCGGACTTGAACTCGTACTCGAAGCCGAAGCCATCGAGGAAGGCGCGCAGACGCGCATTGTTGTGATGCGCGAAGCTCTCGTGCGTGCCGAACGGATCGGGCACGTCCGTGAGCGGGCGCTGCATGTAGGGGATCAGCGCTTCCGGGTTTGGCACATTGTCCGGAATCTTGCGCATGCCGTCCATGTCGTCGGAGACGCAGATGATCTTGGTCTTGATCTTGTCGTCGGTCAGCACGCGGAAGGCGTGGCGCACCATCGAGGTGCGCACCACTTCGCCGAACGTGCCGATGTGCGGCAGACCGCTCGGCCCGTAGCCGGTTTCGAAGATCACCGTGTCCTTCGGCGCTTTCTTCAGCCGCTCGACGACCAGGCGCGCTTGTTCGAACGGCCAAGCCTTGGCGGCGGCAGCGAGGGTTTGAAGATCTGACATCGGCGAATCCAGTTGGGGGTTCTGCTTAGACCGCCCAAGCGCGCGATGCCAAATCGCCTAGCCGGCAGTGGTGGTCGGCGGCGGCGGGGCGTCCCGCTTGCCGAACAGGCGATCCTTGAAGCGGCCGAGGGCGGCGCGGCGCTTGGCCAAAAAGCCCCAGCCGAACACGCCGGCGGCGACCCAGAAGAGAGCCTCGAGGCTGACCGCGGCGACGGTCACGATAGCGACCCAGACCGGCAGGCTCGGGCGGTAAAAATACGCGAACGCCAACGTGCTCCAGGCGGCGATGACGACCACGACTGCCACCGTCAGGATGATCCAACGAACCTTCATGCTGGGTGCTCCTAAGTTCCTATGGCCTTAAGTGGCCGCGGAGACGCGTGGCGGATGCGGGGCGTTGCGCTTTTTTCTGGGCGCGGCAGAGTCCCGACTCAATGCGCACCCTGATCCTGATGCGGCACGCCAAGGCTGTCCGCGCCCATGAAGCCCCGAGCGACGAGGCGCGGAGCCTCACCGGCCGCGGCCGCCGCGAAAGCGCCGAGGCCGGCGCAGCCATAGCTGCGGCTGGGCTGAAGCCAAGCTTGGCGCTGGTCTCGACCGCGCAACGCACGCGCGACACGGCGGAGTTCGGTTTGGCGGAGTTTGGCTTGGAAGCTCGCTTCGAGGATGCGCTCTACCACGCCGCACCGGAGAGCATCTGGGACGCGTTCAGCGCCAGCGACGCCGAGAGCGTCATCATCATTGGCCACAATCCCGGCATTGGCGAATTGGTGACGATGCTGGTGCACCAAGCCCACGACGGCTCGAAGCTCGCCCGCGAATTCGGCGGCCATTTTCCAACAGCCGCCTTCGCCGCGTTCGAGATCAAAGGCGAACTGATGCGCGCCGCCGGCCCGCGTTTGCTCGCGGCCTGGAAGCCGGCGCGGGAGTAATGAATGTTAGTTTTTGCCGGCACGTTCGCCGAGCGCGGCGAGTACGTCGCGACCGCGATAGAAGACGCCGAGGATCGCAACGCGTTCAGCCTCATCGGAAACTTCGAAGGTGATCGTTACTGTTTTGCGCCAACCAACGGTCGATGAATGCGTTGGCGAAATCTAGTCCGCGCAAGGGGGCGATGTGGTCGCGGATGCTGGCAAGGTCGTCAGTGGCTTCGCGATCAAAGATGACCGCATAGCGCGCCATTGATCAGGCGCCAAACAAGCGGGACCGCGCCCGTTCGGCGGTGAGGCCGCGTGCTGGGTCAGCAGCGAGCGCGTCAGCCCGCGCTAAGATTACACCGCGCAGCCATCCATCGAGCGCAGGATCGCGGCTTGCCTCAAGCGCTTCTAGTGCGTCGGCGATGGCGTCCTCTGGACGCGCGTATTTCTCAGCGGCGACGAGGCGGAGCAGGCGATCGGCGGCTTCGCCTGTGAGGGTGATTTTCACGTCGGACATGGCGCGAGCTTACCTGAGTTTCATGGATTTCCCAAGTTACTGGCTCGCCCAGACGATGCGGGCGATCCAGTCGATGTCGGCGGTGGGCAGTTCGCGCGGGGCGTGGGCGTCGTTGAGCGAGATAAGTTCGATCATCTGGTCGTTCTTGCGGCCCAGGACTTTCGCCATCACTTCGCCGGCGCGCGTGCGCACGACGATGCGGTCGCCGCGGCGGACGGCGGCGCCGGGTTGCACGATGACAAGATCGCCGGCGCGGTACGTCGGCTCCATCGAGTCCCCGGCGATTTCGAGCGCATAGACGCGGTCTTCGCCGAGATCGGGGAAGCGCACGGTTTGATCGGCGCCGACCGGAAAGCCGTTTTCGTCGAAGAAGCCGTCAGCGCCCGCGCGGGCCATGCCGACGATGGGAATGGCGCGGCCCGTGCCGCCGGCGCGTCCGGCGAGGAGGGCGGCGAACTCGTCCCAGCTCGTCTCCGCCGCCGCCAGCGCGCGGGCGATGCTTTCGGACGAGGGCCAGCGCGGTTTGCCATCGGGGGCTTGGCGCTTGGATTTGTTGAAGGTCGTGGGGTCGAGGCCAGCGGCGCGCGCCAGGCCGGAGGCGGAAAGGCCCCGCCGCTGCGCCACGGCGTCGATCGCCTGCCAGATATGGCTGTGCTGCATGGGCTAGGTATATCGAGGGCCATCAGGACTGACAACCCACTATAGGATGTTATTCCTCTTTCAGAACGGCAGGTTGAGCGACGCGCGCGTCACAAGGCGACAGCGCATCCAGAATCGGCGAAGCGCAACGGTGTGAGCAGGGCGCATGATCTCGTGACGGGCGCTTTGCGCCTGGTCGATCCGGAGACGGCGCATCACGCTGCTCTCATAGGTTTGCGCGCTGGGCTTGGTCCGCGCGCGCGCGCTAACAAGTTTCCGCGATTGAAAACGACGCTCGCCGGGCTCGAACTCGCGAACCCGATCGGCATGGCGGCGGGGTTCGATAAAAATTGCGAAGCGCCGGACGCGCTTCTCGCCGCGGGCTTCGGCTTTGTTGAGTGCGGCACCGTCACGCCTGAGCCGCAGGCGGGCAATCCGAAGCCGCGCATCTTTCGGCTGCGCGAAGATCGCTCGGTGATCAATCGGCTCGGTTTCAACAATAGGGGGCTGGATTGCTTCGTTGATTGCCTCGCGGCGCGCGCGGGCAAGATCGGGACCGTCGGCGCCAATGTCGGCGCCAACAAGGAAAGCACCGATCGCGCCGCAGATTACGTGCTCGGCATGGGGCGCGTGTGGAAGTGCGCCTCGTACGTCACCGCGAACATTTCGTCGCCGAACACGCCGGGACTACGCGGCCTGCAAGAACGCGGCGCGCTTGAAGATTTGCTCGGGCGATTGCGCGAGGCGCGGATGCATTTGCAAGCGGCGCACGGGCCGCGTCCGTTGTTTTTGAAAGTCGCGCCGGATTTGGACGAGGTCGCAGTGAGCCATATCTCTGAACTGGCGCTGACTTACGGGCTGGACGCGCTGATCGTGTCAAACACAACGCTGCAGCGCCCGGCGCATTTAACCTCCGATAATCGTTATGAAGCGGGCGGATTGTCAGGGCAGGCGCTGTTTCAGATTTCAACGCAGACGCTGCGCCTTTTCGCGCAAGGCTTGAGCGGACGCCTGCCGTTGATTGGCGCCGGCGGGGTCGCGAGCGGCGCGCACGCGCTTGCGAAGATCAAAGCGGGCGCGAGCGCGGTGCAGCTTTATTCGGCCATGGTGTACGAGGGGCCAGGCTTAGTGGCGCGCATTCTCGATGAGCTCGACGGCGCGCTGGCTGCCGAAGGCTTCGACTCTGTCGCTGAAGCTGTTGGCGCCGAGATGGGTTAGCTGCGCGCCATGATGCGTTGGCGCATCGAAGCGGTGAGCGTACGCAGATTCGACATCAGTGCGCGGATGTCGCCGTTGTTGCGGCCGAGCACCGAGAGGAATTCGCTTTGCTGTTGCTGCGCCAGCCAAATCTGGTTGCCTTCGAGGATCAGCGAAACATCGACAACTTTCCACACATTGCCCGAGCGCAGCAGACGCCATTGCACGGGCATCGCGCGCGCGCTGCCGCGCGGCTGAATTTCGCTGGTGACGATGACATCGCGGCCGGCGACGCGCTCAACCGAATCCGTCACGCGGATGCCGGCGCCGCTGTAGGAGTCGAGGCGATCTTCGTACACGGCGATGGAGTACTCGCGGAACGTCTCGTTCCATTCGTTGCGCAGCGCGGCGTCCGTGCGCAGCTGAGCGCCGTAGCGGCCGAGCACGAAATTGGCGATGCGCGGCATGTCGGAGAACTGCGTCATCAGCCGATTGAAGGTCTGGCGGCGTTGCGCCGACGACACCGAACGATCGCCCAATGCGCGCAGCGCGGCGCTGGCGTTTTCCTGCACGTACGTCTCGGCGGCGGCGTTGCGCGCTGCATGGGCCTCAGGGGCGACAGCGAGCACACCAATTCCCATCATGCCGGCAATAAAAGCGGCGCGGGATAATCGAGCGGTCACTCTGCGTCTCCTGTTAGATCGTCCACGCTTAAATACGCGAGACCTACGTTTTGATCCGAGGGGAGGAAGCTCATTGCAGCACCGCCCCCCGGCGGTGTTTCCTGCGTGTCAGGGATGTCATCAAATTCAGGCAAGTCTTGGACATCGGTGCGACCGTTTTCGATCGCGCTTTGACGCAGAAGGTTATGCGATGTGCGTATTGAGGCGTACGGATCGACCGAATTGGCGCGAATATCGTCAACCGCCTCGAGAACTTCTTCACGCACGACAATGCCGGTCGTGACGCCCCGCGCTATGCGCCAGCCATCAATGTCTTCGCCGCCGACCCAGGTCAGCGGATCGAACGCGGTATCGACAATGCGTCCAGCGCTGTCGCGAACGTTGCTCGGGCCGAGCAGCGGGATGAACAGATAAGGACCCGGCTCAACGCCCCAAACAGCAAGCGTTTGGCCGAAATCTTCGCTGTGGCGCTCGAACCCCATGCTCGTCGCCGGATCGAGGACGCCGACAAGTCCGACCGTGGTGTTAATGCCGAAACGCGCCGCAGTCGTGCCTGCACGCGATAATTCGCCCTGCAGCAGATCGTTCGCGAATGTCACTGGGCTGCGCAGATTACGCAGGAAGTTGCGCACGCCGCCGCGCACTGGGCGCGGTGTCACGGCGCGATAGCCGCGCGCGACCGGCTCAAGCACGGCCTGGTCGACGGTTTCGTGGACCGCAAACAGGTTGCGGTTCATGCCCTCCCACGGATCGCTGACCTCTTCCTGCGCGGAGGCAAGCGACGGCACGGCTAAACAGGCCGCTAAAGTCAGTGTTGGAATTACGCTCCGCATCGCGGTACCCCTCGCCAGCGCAGATAATAATGGTCGACGGTTAATCAACTTTGCGATTTACGGCGTCTGAACAGAGTTAGGCTGCAACTCGCTGGGCCGTCCCCGAATGGGGCATTATGCGTATGTAGTTACGACGTTTTATCCATGCGCGGCGCCTTAGTCACAGCCCCAAAAAAAGTTTTTGACCGCCGGTGAGAGACCGCCGCATGGGGGCTTCCGTTAGTCCGGCATCCGGTGTCATATAAAGATATGTTTATATCTCCAAACCAGCTCGTGCCAGAGCGGCGCGATGCCGAGCGGGTCGTGAGCGCGTTGCGGGCGGCCGGAGAGCAGACGCGGCTTCGGGCCCTGGCGCTGCTCACCGAGGGCGAACTGGCGGTGGGCGAGTTGGCGCAGGCGCTGGGGCAAAGCCAGCCGCGCGTCAGCCGGCATTTGAAGCTGCTGACCGAGGCGGGCCTGGTCGAGCGGGCGCCAGAGGGGGCTTGGGTGTTCTACCGCTTGGCGCGGGCGCACACGACCGAACGGCACTTCGCCGAAGCGGCGCTCGCCATGCTCGACCCGAGCGATCCGGTGCTGCAGCGCGACGTTGAGCGCTTGAACGAAATCCGCGCCGCGCGCGACGAGGCGGCGTCCGAATATTTCGAGCGCAACGCCGCGGATTGGGAGCGCTTGCGCGCATTGCATCTGCCGGAAGCCGATATCGATAGCGCCATTCTCGATGCCGCCGGTGAAGGGCCGTTCGATCTGATGGTCGATGTCGGCGTCGGCCAAGGACGGCTGATCCAGTTGTTCGCTGAGCGCGTGAAGCGCGCCGAAGGCTTCGACACGTCGCGGCAAATGCTGGCGATCGCCCGCGCATCTCTGGATGGGTTGAAAGCGAAGGCGGCGGTGCGGTTCGGCGATGCATACGCACCGCCGGTTGAGCATGGCGCGGCCGATCTGGTGACCATTCACCAGGTGCTGCATTTTCTTTCCGACCCGGGGCGCGCTGTTTTCGAAGCATCGCGGCTGCTGAAGCCAGGCGGGCGGCTTGTCATCGTTGATTTCGCGCCGCACGAGCTGGAGTTTTTGCGCGAAGAGCACGCACATCGCCGGCTAGGTTTCGCGGACGCGGAGATCGCCGAGTGGAGTGAGGCGGCCGATATGGTGCGGTTAAAAACGAAAACACTGGCGCCGAAGGCGCGCGGCGCGCTGACCGTGAAAATCTGGGCCGGAGACAAGGCATGACCGCCCATGCGCAAAATTTGATCGCTGAAGCCGCCGAACGCATGGGGCAACCGCGCGTCTCGTTCGAGTTCTTTCCGCCGAAAACCGAATCGCTGGAGGCAGTGCTGTGGGACTCGATCCGCAAACTCGAGCCGCTCGATCCGAGCTTCGTCTCGGTGACCTATGGCGCCGGTGGTTCGACCCGCGACCGCACCCACCGCACGGTTGCGCGCATCGTCGAGCAAACGTCGCTGAAGCCGGCGGCGCACTTGACGTGCGTCGGCGCCAGCCGCACCGAGCTCGATGCGGTGCTGCATGATTATTGGGCGGCGGGCGTTCGGCACATCGTGGCGCTGCGCGGCGATCCGCTAGGCGGCGTCGGCACAGCGTACGAGCCGCATCCGGAAGGCTATGCCAGCGCCGTCGATCTCGTCGCTGGCGCCAAGCGCGCCGGTGCGTTCGAGATTTCAGTGGCGGTGCATCCGGAAAAGCACCCGGCGAGCGCCAGCTGGGCGCATGATGTCGACAACTTTAAGCGCAAGCTCGACGCCGGCGCCTCGCGCGGCGTCTCGCAATTCTTCTTCGACGCCGACATTTTCCTGCGTTTTCGCGATCGGCTCGCCAGCGCCGGCGTCACCGCGCCGATCGTGCCGGGCATCATGCCGGTGACGAACGTCAAGGGGCTGCGGAAGATGGCCGAAGGCTGCGGCGCAACGCTGCCGGGTTGGCTGGTGCGCCTGTTCGAGGGGCTGGATGACGATCCCGACACGCGCCGGCTGGTGGCGGCGGCGACGACGGCGCAGCTCTGCGCACAGCTCGCCACCGAAGGCGTGGAGGACTTCCACTTCTACACGTTGAACCGCGCCGACCTTACATTGGCGATCTGCCGCATCATTGGCGTGCGCGCGAAGGAGCAGGCGGCATGACCCGCAAACAGCGTTTGAAGAAGCTCAACGCCGAACTGGCCAAGCGCATCCTGATCCTGGACGGGTCGATGGGCGCTTATCTGCAGGGCTTCGGGCTCACCAATAACGATTTCCACGGCACCCGCTTCATCGAGCATCCGATGTCGCTGAAGGGCAACAACGATCTGCTGGTGCTGACGCAGCCAGAGATCATCACCAAGGTACACGAAGGCTATCTCGCCGCCGGCGCCGATATCATCAGCACCAACACCTTCAACGCCACCGCCATCAGCCAGGGTGAGTACGCGCTGGAAGATGTTGTTTACGAGGTGAACGTCGAAGCGGCGCGGCTGGCGCGCGAGGCGTGCGACCGGGCTGAAGCGGACGGGCGCCCGCGTGCGGTGGCCGGCGCGCTGGGGCCAACGACGAAGCTCTTGTCAATGTCGCCCGAAGTCGGCGATCCGGGGCGGCGCGACAGTGATTTCGACGCGATGGCGAAGGGCTATGAAGAGCAGGCCCGCGGCCTGATCGAAGGCGGCGCCGATTTGTTGCTGATCGAGACCATCACCGATACGCTGAATGCGAAATCGGCTTTGTGGGGCGCGTGGGAGGCGTTCGACAAAAGCGGCGTGGAGCTGCCGCTTTGGATCAGCGGCACGATCACCGATCGCTCGGGGCGCACGCTGTCCGGGCAGACGGTGGAGGCGTTTTACAACTCGGTGCGTCACGCCAATCCGTGGGCGGTGGGTTTGAATTGCGCGCTTGGGCCGTCCGAGATGCGCGCGTTTCTCGCTGATCTGGCGCGTGTGGCCGAGTGCCCGGTGAGTGCGTATCCGAACGCGGGACTGCCGAACGCGATGGGCGGCTATGATGAGACGCCGCATTCGATGGAAGAACATTATTCCGAATGGGCGCGCGCGGGATTGCTGAACATCGCCGGCGGCTGCTGCGGGACGACGCCGGATCATATCACTCACATGCTGCATGCGGTGAAGGGCGTAAAGCCACGCGCGATACCGGCGCGAGATACGCGGATGCGGCTGGCTGGGCTGGAACCGTTCACGGCTGCAGCGTAATGGGGGCGTGGGGCATCAAATATTTCGATAACGACGACGCTGGCGACTTCATGGGTGGACTGAGCGACGCGCCCGTTTGGTCGACTGTGAAGTCGGCGTTCGACGCGGTGGCCGCTATTGGCGACGAGTATCTTGAATCGCCCGAAGCGAGCGCCGCCGTGGCGGCTGCGGCGGTAGTGGCTCACAAGAAGACGGGGTTAGTTGTGACGACGTTCCCCGAAGACCTTGATGTTCTGGTAAATCTGGGCACACCACCGCAAGAGTTGGTCAAGTTCGCGCTTCAGGTCCTCGATCGCGTCCAACGCGAGCCATCTGAGTTGCCGGAGTTATGGGATGAGGCGGGTGAGAAGGAAGCGTGGATCGCGACGTTGACGTCGCTTAGTGAGGCGCTTTCCGCATGACCACCGCCAACCCCTTCGCAAACTTCGTCATCGTCGGCGAGCGCACCAATGTCACTGGCAGCGCGAAATTTCGTAAGCTGATCGAGGCGGACGATTATGCTGGTGCGCTGGTGGTGGCGCGGCAGCAGGTGGAATCCGGCGCCAATGTGCTGGACGTCAACGTCGATGCGGCCATGATCGATGGGCCGGCGGCGATGAAGCGCTTCCTCAATTTGATCGCCTCCGAGCCGGACATCGCCAAGATCCCGCTGATGATCGATTCATCCAAATGGGAGGTGATCGAAGCCGGTCTGAAATGCGCGCAGGGCAAATCGATCGTGAACTCGATTTCGCTGAAGGAAGGCGAGGACGCGTTCCTGTTGCACGCGCGCAAAGTGCGCCGCTACGGCGCGGCGGCCGTGGTAATGGCGTTCGACGAGGCGGGGCAGGCCGACACGGCAAAGCGCAAGATCGATATCTGCACGCGCGCCTATAATCTGCTGCTCGACAACGGCTTTCCGCCCGAAGACATCATCTTCGATCCGAACATCTTCGCTGTCGCAACCGGCATCGAAGAACACGCCAATTACGCCAAGGATTTTTTCGAGGCGACGGCCTACATCCGCGCTGAACTTCCGCATGCGCACGTCTCCGGCGGCGTCTCCAACGTTTCGTTCTCGTTCCGCGGCAACGAGCCGGTGCGCGAGGCGATGCATGCGGTGTTCCTCTATCACGCCATCCGCGCCGGCATGGACATGGGCATTGTCAACGCTGGATCGTTGACGCTGTACGACGATGTCGAGCCGGAATTGCGCGAGCGCGTCGAGGACGTGCTCTTGAACCGCCGCGACGATTCAACTGAGCGCCTGCTCGAAATCGCCGAGCGCGCCAAGGCCGGCGGCAAGAAGAAGGGCGATGAGCGCGACCTCTCCTGGCGCCAGCAGCCGGTGAAGGAGCGCTTGGCGCACGCTTTGGTGCACGGCATCACTGAGTTCATCATCGAGGACACCGAAGCGGCGCGCCTCGAAGCGGAGCGGCCGCTGCACGTGATCGAAGGCCCGCTGATGGACGGCATGGGCATCGTCGGCGACCTCTTCGGCGCCGGCAAAATGTTTTTGCCGCAGGTGGTGAAGTCGGCGCGGGTGATGAAGCAGGCCGTCGCTTATCTCTTCCCTTACATGGAAGAAGAAAAACTGCGGACCGGCATGGCCGGCAAATCCAACGGCAAGATCGTGATGGCGACCGTGAAGGGCGACGTCCACGATATCGGCAAGAACATTGTCGGCGTGGTGCTGCAATGTAACGGCTACGAGATCGATGACCTGGGCGTCATGGTGTCGTGTGAAAAAATCCTGGCGCGGGCCAAGGAGATCGGCGCCGATGCAATCGGTCTTTCGGGACTGATCACGCCAAGCCTCGATGAGATGGTGTTCGTGGCGAGCGAAATGCAGCGCACCGGGATGACGTTGCCGTTGCTGATCGGCGGCGCCACCACATCGCGTACGCATACGGCGGTGAAGATCGCGCCCGTGTATTCGGGGCCGACGATTTACGTCACTGACGCATCGCGCGCGGTGCCGGTGGTGCAGAAGCTGCTCGGCAAGGAGCGCGACAAGCTGGTGTCGGAAACGAAGGCGGATCAGGTCCAGGCGCGCGAAAGCTATCTCGCCGGCCAGGACAAGCGTCCGCGCCTGCCGCTGGCGAAAGCGCGCCAGCGCGCGCCCAAGCTCGAATATGCGCCGGTGCGCCCAAGCTTCCTCGGCGTGCGCGCGTTCGAGGATTTTCCGCTGGCGGAGCTCTTGCCCTACATCGATTGGACGCCCTTCTTTGCGTCGTGGGATCTGGTCGGCCGCTTCCCGGCGATCCTGCAGGACGACATTGTGGGCGAAGCGGCGCGCAATCTTTACACCGACGCGCGCGCGATGCTGGATCAGCTGGTCGCCGAGAAGTGGGTGAAGGCCTCCGGCGTCATCGGTTTCTGGCCGGCCAATGCCGATGGCGACGACATCGTTTTGTGGCAGGACGAAACGCGCGGCGCCGAACTGGCGCGCCTGCACACGTTGCGCCAGCAGATGGACAAGGGCGAAGCGAAAGGCAATTTCGCGCTCTCGGATTTTGTGGCGCCGAAGGGCGCGCCGGACTACGTCGGCGGCTTCGCGGTGACGGCGGGGATTGGCGAAGAAGATGTCGCCATCCGCTTCCGCCGCGCCAACGACGATTACTCCGCCATCCTGGCGCAAGCTTTGTGCGATCGCTTGGCGGAGGCGTTCGCGGAAGCGATGCACGCCAAAGTGCGGCGCGAGCTTTGGGGTTATGCCAAGGACGAAGCGCTCGGATACGATGCGTTGTTGGAAGAGAAATATCGCGGCATCCGTCCGGCGCCCGGCTATCCGGCGCAGCCCGATCACACCGAGAAGCGCACCATTTTCGATTTGCTCGACGCGCACAAACACACCGGCATCGATCTGACCGAGAGCATGGCGATGACGCCGCCGTCGTCAGTGAGCGGGCTCTATTTTGCGCATCCGCAAGCGGAGTATTTCGGTGTCGGCCGCATCGACCGTGACCAGGTCGCTGACTACGCGCGGCGCAAGGGCTGGGAGCTCGCGACGGCCGAACGCTGGCTCGCGCCGATCCTGGCGTACGATCCGCTGATCGCGAAGGCGGGGTAGCCTGGCGCGAGGTGAACGACGTAGACTCAGCCTCGACACCAAATTCATGCTTTGGGCGGGTCTCACCCGACCGGCGGCGGAGGATCGTCCAATGAAGGTCTCGCCGAGAGTTGCAGGGATTCTGGTCGTCATCATTCTTGGAGTTCCCGCGTTCGGCCTTAGCGGGGTGGTGGGGATGGCGCTGAAACTCGATTGGCTTCCGTTCGTCGTTTTGGGTGTCTTCCTTTTTGCGTTTGCCTTAACGGGCGCTTTGCCCGAGCGATGGCCGCCGGTCGAATCGGATCGACCGGAGGACAGGCGAGGGTGAGCGAGCTGACCGGCTTGACCATTCGTCAGCGCCCACGCCGCATTCGGTCGCATAAAGGCTGGCCTCGGCTTTCCGGCGGCTGCTAGAACGGCCCCAATCCCTGGGGGTCCTTTCATGAAACGCTTCATCTCGATGGTCGTCGCCGCTGTGGCGTTGGCGGCTTGCGCCACGTCTTCGGCGCCGCAAGGGCAGTCTGGCGCGCTCGAAGTCTCGCCCCTGCGCTACACGATGCGGACGCTAGAGAACGGTCTGCGCGTCTATGCGATGCCGGACGCCAATACCGCGAACGTCTCGGTGCAGGTTTGGTACGATGTCGGCTCCGTCGATGACCCAGAAGGCCGCTCGGGCTTCGCGCACTTGTTCGAACACATCATGTTCAAGTCGACGCGCAACATGCCGGAGCAATTCTTTGATCGCCTGACCGAAGATGTCGGCGGCTTCAACAACGCCTCCACCTATGACGACTTCACCAACTATTACGAAGTGGTGCCGGCCAACCATTTGCAGCGCGTGCTGTGGGCGGAAGCCGACCGCATGGGCTCGCTCGTCGTCAACGAGGAGAGCTTCTCATCCGAGCGCGACGTGGTGAAAGAAGAGCTGCGCCAGCGCGTGCTCGCTTCGCCATACGGGCGCCTGTTCTATCTCTACCTCAACCAAACCAACTACACCGTTCACCCGTACGGGCGCCCGGGCATTGGCTCAATCGAAGATCTCGACGCCGCCACGGTTGCGGACGTGCGCGCCTTCCACGCCACCTATTATCGCCCGGACAACGCCGTCCTCGTCGTCGCCGGCAATTTCAACCAAGCGCAGCTCGATGCCTGGGTCGATCAGTATTTCGGCGACATCTCGCGTCCGAACCGCCCGATCCCGCGCGACTACCCGACTGAGCCGGAGCGCACGGCGGCGCGCGAGTACACGGTTTATGCGCCGAACGTGCCGCTGCCGGCGGTGATGATCTCGTATCCGCAGCCAGCGGCGACCGATCCCGATCTGCCGGCGCTGTTCGTGCTCGATGCGATCATGTCGAACGGCAATTCCTCGCGGCTCTATCAATCTTTGGTCTATGAACAGCAGATCGCCGCCCAGGTGTTCACCAATCTGGAAGCGACGCAGGACCCGGGCGCCTACGGCCTATTCGCCATTCTCTCGGAAGGTCAAACCGCGGAAGCCGGTCTGACGGCGTTGTCAGCGCAGATCGCACGTTTTCGCGATGAAGCCGTTACGCAAGGTGAACTCGACGAAGCCAAGAACGAGATCGTCACCTCGACGATCGAGAACCGCGAAACTGCCTATGGCCGCGCATTCGAGTTGGCCGACTCTGTGATCCGCTACGGCGACGCTGAGTACGCCGACCGCTTGCTCGCCGCCGTGCAGGCCACCACCGCCGCCGACGTGCAGCGCGTGGCGCGCCGCATCCTGAACGATCAGCGCCGCGTGGTGGTGCGCTATCTGCCTGAGCAAGAAGGCGCGACTGGCGACACCATCGAAACCTCGCCAACCATCCAGGCCCGCAGTCTCACCATTGCGCAGTCTGATATCCCGACCTTCACGCTGGCGCCCGAAGGCGAGCGCGAAGCGCCGCCAACCGCCGGCACGCCGGTCGATGCGCGTATTCCGCCCTCGTCGCAGCGTACTTTGGCGAACGGGCTCCGCGTCATCGTCGCCCCGAACCGGGCGTTGCCGCTGATCAGCGCCGATTTCCGCGTCGCCTCAGGCGGCAGCGCCGATCCGGCGAACCGCGCGGGTCTCGCCAGCATGACCGGCGATCTCTTGACCCGCGGCACCACGACGCGCAGCGCCACCGAGATCGCGCGTCAGATCGAGAGCTTGGGCGCAAGCATCAGCTCAGGCGCCGGCCTCGATTCATCGGCGGTGTCGCTGATGACGCGTTCGGATCGTGCGGCTGAAGCTTTCACCGTGTTTGCCGACGTGACGCGCAATCCAGCTTTCGCGCAGGAAGAATTGGAGCGGGCGCAGCAAGAAGCGCTCGACGGCTTGCAAGTGGCGTTGAGCGAGCCCGGCGCGATTGCCAGCTTTGCGATGACCCGCGCGCTCTATGGTGAGACTCCCTACGGCGCCATCGCCTCGCCGCGCAGCATCGGCGCCATCACGCGCGACGACATGGCTGGCTATCACGGCGCCTTCTGGCGCCCGGATAACGCCGTGCTTGTCATCACCGGCGACGTGTCGGCAGAAGAGGGCTTCGCACTCGCGGAGCAACACTTCGGCAATTGGGCTCGTCCCGCTGCGGCGTTGCCTGCGCGCCCGGATGCGTCGGCGCACGCCGCGGCGGTGCGCACGATCGTCGTCGACCTGCCGGATACCGGGCAGGCGGCGGTGGCGATGGGGTTGCGCGGGGTCGCCCGCACCGACGCGGATTACTTCCCGCTCCTCGTCGCCAACAACGTGCTCGGTGGCGGCTATTCGGCCCGGCTCAACACCGAGATCCGCATCCGCCGCGGCCTCTCGTATGGCGCCGGCTCCAGTCTCTCGGCCCGCATGGCGCCAGGCCCGATCGTCGCCTCGGCGCAAACGCGCAACGATGCGGCGGTGCAAGTCTATGAACTGATGCGCGCCGAGATCGACCGCATCGGCGATGCGCCAACGCCTGAGAGCGAACTCACTGCCCGCAAAGCGGTGCTTATCGGTTCGTTCGGCCGCAGCGTCGAGACAACGGCGGGCCTCGCCGGCCAAATCTCGACGCTGGCGCTCTATGGCCTGCCGCCCGAGCGGCTTGGCACGTACGTCGCGGACATCACCAATGTCACGCCAGCACAAGCGCAAGCGGCGGCGGCGCGCTACTTCGATCCGGCGGCGGCGGACCTCGTCATCGTCGGCGACGCGCAGCATTTCTATCCGGGCTTGCGCCGGGTCCGTCAGAACATCGAACGCATTCCGGCTTCGGAATTAAATCTGGACGACGAATCGCTTCGCTGAACGTTTCGGCAGCGTCGCGCCAGATGGCGTGACGCTGCCGAGCGACTCAGTTAATGCTCGGGGCTTGCCGGGACAAAGCTTCCTCCGTGTCGCCGTAGCGGCCCTCGCGTTGTGCACCCTGTCGTTCGCGGCGGGCGTGGCGGGCGATCTCAGCGAGCCGCCACGTTCGGGCGTCCGCGTCGTTCTGCGCATACCGCCGGAACTGCCGACCGACAGCGTCCGCGCTGGCCCAATTGCCCGGGCTCTGACCACGCAAACCGCCTCGGCCGCCGAAATTCATAGGCCACCGCGTCAGTTGCGCGAGGAAATCGCGGTCGAAATGGTAATCGCGGCCCTTCAGAAGCCGCGTGCGGCGGCGGCCGGCCCCGAGAAGAAGCCCGACCCTGATCGCGCCCCGAAGCCGGCCACCCCATAGTTAAGTGCGGCGCGTTTGTGCGTCTTTGCGGCCACAGTGTCGCCCGCCTTATGCAACACCGCCAAAAAAGCGCCTAGGTCGGAGCGCTTTTCTCCTACCCCATGAGTCAATCCACCGGGCCGAGTCTGATCGGGCGTGGCGCCGCGGCAGTAGCCGCCGCGCTAGCGCTGGCGATCCCCGGCGTAAGTGTGGCGCAAGACCAGCCGCCCGTTCAGGGGCTCTATTCCAACGCCGCAGGCGCGACACGGTATTCAACGCCCGACGGCGCCATTCGCTTTGTGCTCGACCGCAGCGGCGGCCGCGCCGCGCTTGTGCGCTTCGAGGGCGACCCGGAGGTCCACGTATTGCGCCCGGTCATGGCCGCTGGCGGCGGCGAAATTTACCGGACCGAAGACGGCGCCTTGATGCTGCGCGTGACGCCGCACGGCAGCATCACCGTTTACACGCGTGCGCAACGCACCGGCACGCCGGCGTCGGAAGAAGGGCGCGTTGCGTCGCTTACCCCGCAAGCTGTCGCCTTCGCTGATATGCAGGAGCGCTTTCGCCGGCTGCAGGCGAGCGCGCGCCGCAGCGTGGGCTCGACGGTGACGTTCACGGTGCCGGCTCGCATGTCGGCGCCCGCAGCTGGCGTTGTTGTGGACGCCGCTGAGCGTGCGGCGGAGGGCTTGGCTGCCGCGCCGATGACGAACGTACGCCAGGTGATTATTTCGTTCGGTCCGCAACCGCGCGTACTGCTTCGTGGCGAGCAGCTTTACATCCAGGTCGCGCCGCAGATGGGCTATGCCGGGCGCCCGTCCTCCAACACCATCCGCAACGTCGTATCCGGCGAGGTGCAGGGTCCAGAACAATAACGCCGCCGCGAGGCGGCTTTTGTTTAGCCCTTGAAGGTGTCCTTGCGCTGGCGGATGTCGGCGAAGGCTTCCCAGTCCGTGGCCTCCGGCAGCAAAGCCGGCGCGCGCAGGAACGGGTTGGTTTGTTTCTCAATACGCAGCGTCATCGGCACAGTCGGCTGCCCGGCCGCGCGCAGCTTGTCGATTTCAGCGACGCGCGTTTGCAGGGCGCGGTTTGTCGGATCGACGGTGATGGCGAAGCGGGCGTTGGACTGGGTGTACTCGTGCGCGCAGTAGAGCGTCATGTCGTCCGGCAGCGCTGCGATCTTTTGCAGGCTCGCCCACATCTGCTGCGGCGTGCCTTCGAACAAGCGCCCGCAGCCCAGCGAAAACAGCGCGTCGCCGACGAAGCCTACATTGTCGCCGTCAAAGACAAACGCGATGTGCCCGAGCGTATGCCCGCCGACGTTGAGCACGCGCGCTTGCGCTGATCCGAGCGTGACCGTGTCGCCGTCATCAACGACCGCGTCAGGCGCTTGGCCGATGCGCTCCACTTCCTGCGGGCCGGTGACGCGTGCGCCGGTCTTAGCCTTAATGGCGGCGTTGCCGCCGGCGTGATCGGGATGCCAGTGCGTGTTCCAGATGTCGGTAATGGTCCAGCCGCGCGCGTCCGACTGGCGCAAAATCTCGTCCGCATCGGGCGTATCGATGGTGGCTGTGGCGCCGCTCGCCGGATCGTGGACGAGGAACCCGTAATTGTCGGATAGGCAGGGGAATTGATGGATTTGAAGCATGTCCTAGCTTAGCCCTTTGCACACATGCGCGTCGATGTTTTAGCCCTGCAGCGTTTTTACGCCTCGCCACTCGGCGAAGCCACGCGCCGGGCCGCGTCGCGGCGCCTGGCCGCGCTGTGGCCGAGTGTGAACGGCCTCGATGTGCTCGGCGTTGGCTATGCCACGCCTTATCTTGGCGGCCTGCGCGCCTCCGCGCGGCGCGTCGTCTCGATGATGCCGGCCGAGCAGGGCGCCGAGCCGTGGGCGGCCGAGGATGGACGCGTGCTGACGACGCTCGCCGACGATGCGCGGCTCCCGTTCATGGATGCGGTCTTTGACCGCGTACTGCTCGTCCACGCGCTCGAAGAGTGCAACGCCGCCCACACGATGCTGCGCGAGGTCTGGCGGGTGATGGCGCCGGAGGGGCGGCTCGTCGTCATCGCCGCCAATCGTTGGAGCTTGTGGGCGCAAGCGGATGCAACGCCGTTCGGCCATGGCCGGCCGTACTCGCGCACGCAATTGGGCGCGCTGCTCACCGATTCCATGTTCGAGCCCGTCGTCTCTGCGCGCGCGCTGTATGCGCCGCCGATCAGCTGGAGCCCGTTCGTCCGCACCGCCGAGGCATTCGAGCGCGTGGGCGAATTGCTCTGGCCGGCGCAGGGCGGGCTGGTGCTGATGGAGGCGGTCAAGCGCCTCTACGCCGCAACAGCACGCTCCGAGGGGCGTGTCCTTTTAGCCAAAGCGCCGAAAGGATCAACGCAAGAAGCGCCAGGAAACTTGCCCAAGCGCGACGGCTGACGCTTATAGTGCGGGTGCGAAGGGGCTTGCATGAAACTGATCACCGCCATCATCAAACCGAGCCGGCTCGACCCCGTGCTGGAAGCCCTGAAAGACGCTGGAGTCGGCGGGCTAACGGTATCGGAAGTGCGGGGCTTTGGTCGGCAGAAAGGCAAGACCGAGGTCTATCGCGGGGCTGAATACGAAGTGAAGTTGCTCCCCAAGGTAAAGATCGAAATCGCTGCGCCCGAGGCGATTGTGGAAAAGATCGTCGAGGCCATCGCCGCTGCGGCGACAACCGGGAAGATCGGCGACGGCAAGATTTGGGTCTCTGACCTGGACTCGGTTCGGCGCATTCGTACTGGCGAAACCGGCCAGGCCGCCGTAGAGGGCTAAACGCCGACGAAGGTCATTCGTCGCAGCCGCGGATGCAGCGGGCGCCGCTTGCGCTAGTCTGCGGCGAAACAAGAAACCTAGTGGAACTAAGGGAAATCTATGATGGACATGTCTCGGCGCGGCCTGCTGGCCGCCACGGCGGCTGGCTTTGTTCTGGCAGCGTGCGCGCGCCAAGCCGGCAGCGGCGATACGGAGCTGAATGCGCTGCTTGACCGCATCTCCACGGAATTCCTGCGGGAAGCGCCGGAGTACGCGACCAGCCTCGCCATTAGCGAAGAGCAGGCAGGCGGGCGTTACATTGATCGGTTGAGCGAAGCCTCCAAGGAAGCGCGTGCGCGCCAATTGCAAACCGCTGAGCAAGCGCTGACCGATTTGCGCGCGCTGGACCGCGACTCGCTCTCGGCCACCGGCAAGGTCAGCTACGACGTCGTCGTCACCGCCATCGAAGGCAACAATGCCGCGGCGCGCTACACCATTGGCGGCGGCGCCACTGCGCCATACGCGGTCACGCAATTGACTGGCGCCTATACCGGCCTGCCGGATTTCCTGGCGAGCCAACACCCGGTCACCAACCGCGAACAAGCCGACGCGTACTTGGCGCGCCTCTCGGCTTATGCGCGTGTGATCGATCAAGAGAATGCGGTGGTTGCGGCTGATGCGGCGGCGGGCGTCATTCCGCCGAACTTCTGCTTGCTTCGTCGCAATGAAGCGGGCGCCGAAGAAGGCGCCATCGGCCAGTTGCGCGCGTTCGCGCGCATCGCGCCGGCGCAGAACGTGCTGGTGACGTCGTTCGTGCAAAAGCTCGGCCAAGTTGCCGAGATCTCCGCCACTGACAAAACTGCGCTCGCCGAACGCGCCAGCACAATCCTGACCGGCGAGGTCCTGCCCGCCTATCAGCGTCAGATCGACGCCCTTAACGCGATCCTGCCGCGCGCCACCTCGGACGCCGGCATTTGGAAGCTGCCGCAAGGCGCGGAAATGTACACCGCCGCTTTGGCGTCGCACACGACCACGTCGATGGGGCCGGACGAGATCCACGAAATGGGTCTTGAGCTGATCCGCCAGCTCAACGATGAGATGGAAACTATCTTCCGCGCGCAAGGCATGACCACAGGCACGCTGCCGCAGCGTTACGCCGCGCTCGGCCGCCGTCCGGATCAAATTTATCCGAAGACGGAAGAAGGTCGCGCGGCCTTGCTTGCTGCACTGAACGAGCAAACGCGGATCATCACCGCGCGTATGCCCGAAGTGTGCAACACGCTGGCGCGCGCGCCGGTGGAGATTAAGCGCGTGCCGGAATTCACCGAAGCCGGCGCGCCTGGCGGCTATTACCAAGGCGCGGCGCTCGATGGCTCGCGTCCGGGCGCGTACTACATCAATCTGCGCGATCCGCCGGCTGAATGGCCGAAGTTCAAGCTGCCGACGCTGACCTATCACGAAGCGGTCCCCGGCCATCACTGGCAGATCGCCATCTCGCAAGAGGCGCAAGGGCTGCCATTCATCCGCAGCGCGCTGCTGGGCTTCAACGCGTATCAAGAAGGCTGGGGGCTCTACGCCGAGCAACTCGCCGACGAGATGGGCATGTATCAAGACGATCCGTTCGGCCGCTTGGGCTATCTGCAATCGGCGGCGTTCCGCGCCTCGCGCCTCGTCGTCGACACTGGCATCCACCACAAACGCTGGACGCGCGATCAAGCGATCCAGTCGATGATGGAAGCCACCGGCAATGAGCTTTCGTCCACGCGCACCGAAATCGAGCGCTATTGCGTGTGGCCGGGCCAAGCGACCGGCTACATGGTCGGCCGCCAGGCGATTAACCGCATCCGCGAAAGCGCCCGCACCGCGCTGGGTGACCGCTTCGATATCAAAGGCTTCCACGACGCGGTGCTGACCAACGGCGCGACTCCGCTCTCGGTCACGGAGAGCATCGTCACCGAATGGGTGGCCTCGGTTCAGGGCTAATCATCACGACGACTTTAGCGAAATGGCGGCGGCGTGAGCGATCACGCCGCCGCTTTTCTTTGCGCGGCTCTCGCGGGCGGCTGTGACTTGCGGCATAGTCGCGGCGCTGCACTCGGGGGCGGAATAGCGCACATGACTGATACGGTGGCACCGTCGGTAAGCCCGACATCGGCGCGTCCGGCTTTGGCGGCTGGCGCGCGCATCAACGAAATCGACATGCTGCGCGGCCTCGTCATTGTGCTGATGGCGCTTGATCACGTGCGCGATTATTTCTTCGTCGGCGGCGGCTTCAGCATAAACCCGCTCGACCCGGCGCAGACGACGAACTGGCTCTACACGACGCGCTGGATCACCCATCTCTGCGCGCCGACATTCGTATTCTTGTCCGGTGTTTCGGCGTATCTCCAATTCGCGCGCGGCAAGACGACGCCGAGCTTGTCGCGGTTTCTGTTCACGCGCGGGCTTTGGCTGATTTTCTTAGAGCTCACCGTGCTGAGCTTCGGTTGGTCGTTCGCCCTGCCGTATCTCTATTTCATGCAGGTGATTTGGGCGATCGGCTGGTCGATGATCGCGCTGGCGGCTTTGGTGTGGCTGCCGCGTTTGGCGGTGTTGGCGGTCGGCGTGGCGATCATCGTCGGCCACAATCTGCTCGATCCGATCTCGGCGCAGCAAGTTGGCGCGTATAGTTTGGTGTGGCAGTTCCTGCATGACGGCGGGCTGATCTTTGTCGAGGGTGCGCCGTTCGCGCTCCTTGGTTATCCCGTGTTGCCCTGGCTCGGCATTATCGCGTTTGGCTACGGGCTCGGTGCGCTGTTCACCGAAGCGCCGGCGCAGCGCGATCGCAAAGTGTTGCTGCTTGGCTTGGCGATGCTGGCGCTGTTCGTGCTGCTGCGCGGCTTTGGCCTCTACGGTGACCCGGTCGTGCCGACCGGGCCGGAAGCGGCGGCGCTGGACTGGCGCGTGCAGACCGATGTCCGCGCCGCCATCATGGTGTTTCTGGACGTGCAGAAATATCCGCCCTCGCTGCAATACACTTTGGTGACGCTTGGGCTCGTCTTCGCCATCTGGCCGCTGCTGACGCGTCTGCGCGGCCCGGCGGCGAGCGTGCTCACCACCTTCGGGGCGGTGCCGTTCTTCTTCTATGTGCTGCACATCTACCTGGTGCACGCGCTGGCCATCGGCGCGAACGCCGCGCTTGGCCGCGATGTCAGCGGCATGTTCAACTATCTGATCAACGGTTTCATGAATCCGGCGTCGCTGGAGGACACCGGCTTTAGTTTGCCGTGGGTCTATGTCGCTTGGATCGTGGTGCTGGCGCTGCTCTATCCGCTTTGCCGCTATTGGCAGCAGCTGAAAGCGCGCCGGCGCGATTGGTGGCTGTCGTATCTCTAGGCGGCGCGGCGCGTGGACTCGGAAAATTCCCGAGCGAAACGCAGCAGCGGCTTCGGCCGATAGGAGCGGTCCGCCAGCCAGCGCAGGCGGGCCACCTCGTGCAGTTCGTCGTAGCTGGCAAGTCCCTCGCGCCAGCGAGAGCCCATCATGTCGAGCGCCGAGCGCTTCTTGCGGCCGAGCGCGGCGCTTAAAGGATCGATGTCAGCCATCGCCCCGGAGATCACCGAGCCCGGTTCACGCGCCAGCGCAAGGCCAACTTGTTCGGCGCCTTCCAGCACCCAGAGCAACGCGCAATTGGAGAGCCCGCGTGAGTCGGCGCTGCCGCCAACGGCGCCGTGATCTCCCGGAAACCAAGCTTGCGCCACGCGCGGGCGCGCGCCCGGGGGGTTAAAGGCTTCGATATTGCTCCACAGCGTCGGCGTGAACGCGGCGCGCTTTTCATCGATCGCGACCGCGTGCCGGGCCGACTGCACCGCGCGCGAGAGCGCCGTATCGTGGAAGCGATAGCACTCGTTGAGACCAATCGAGATCGGCAACACGCGCGGAATGCCAAGCGCGCCAACCGTGTCCCACACACCGAGATAGCGGATGCGCAGATCGACTGGCGGTGTGTCGATGGTGGCGCCGTCCTGATTGAGGCGCGGCCAGGCGATGGCGTGAGCGGCGCGAAAACGGGCGGCGAGGAAGCTGTCGGCGCTCATTTCGCGGTGGCGATAAAGATCGAGTGCGGCGCGGGCCTTATCGACGTGCGCCCGGCGCAGCACGCCGCACTTGCGCAAGAGGCCGGCCAAGCTCCGTACAGTGTAGGCCCCGCGCGAGAAGCCGAAGAGATAAACCTCGTCGCCAGGCTCGTAGTTCAGATTGAGGAAGAGGTAGGCATCGAGCAGGTGATCATCGAGATCGGCCCCGGTCATGCCCTGCCACATGCTGACGCCGTGCAAGGAAACGCCGACGCCCGGCGAGTAGTAGACGATTTGCGGGCGACCTTTAGCGTCGCGCGGCGCGATTGAGCGAGCCGTCAGCGCCACATTGGTGAGGCTGTCATTGTAGAGACGCTGCCACGTCCCGTCGCAACAGATGATGATGCGTTTCATGGGCTGAGGAGGAAGACGGCTTGTTCGCAAAACAAGTTGGCGCGCCAAAGCGTCTTGGCGAACGGCGCGCCGGCATTGCCGTGCGAGATCGGCACCGCGCGCTCGATAGTGAGGCGAATGTCGCGCGCCGCTTCGGCAAAGTCGCGCACCGAACACTGGGCGTCGTCGCCCCAATGTGCGACGCGACCGCCGAACATGTGCTTGCTTCGCGCCCGCCAATGGCCGGCATTGTTGAGCGAGACGATGACACGTTCGCCGACGCGCGCCGCCGTGCGCAGCGCCGCTTGCGGGCGCCGCAGCTTCAGCAACGCATGCGAGAAGATGACATAATCGAACGAGCCGCTGGGGAAGTGTTCGAGATCACGCTCAGCGTCGCCTTGAACAACCGATAGGCCACGCGATACGCAGCCGTGAACCTTGATCGGATCGACTTCCAGCCCGCGCGCGCGCGCATTGCATTCGCGCGTTAGCAGGCGGATCAGCGCACCATCGCCGCAGCCAACATCGAGCACGCGGGCGCCGTCGCTGACCAATTGCGCGATGACGTCATGGTCGGCGCGCGGCGGTGCGGCGGCGAGGTCCAGCGGCGCGGGGTGGACGAGTTCGAGCTGCGCCATCACCCGGCTCCGCCTTGCAGGGCCAGGCCGCGTGCGGTCGCGGCGGCGTCGACAAAGCCGGTGAGCGCCGCTTCGAACGCCGGCTCGTCGTTGAGATAGGCATCGTGGCCATTGTCGCTTCTGATTTCGACGAAGGACGCTTCGGCCCCGCTGGCGATCAGCGCCCGCGCAATCTCGCGGCTTTCGTCGACCGGATAGCGCCAGTCGCTGGAAAAAGCGAAGACGCCGTGCCGCGTCGCCGCGCCTTGGAAAGCGTTGGAGAGCCGGCCGCCGAAATCGGCGGCAAGGTCGAAGCCGTCCATGGCGCGCGAGAGATAGAGATACGAGTTGGCGTCGAAGCGGTCGATGTGGCCGGCGCCGCCGTGCCGCGCTGACACCGTTTCCGTATCGAGCGTGAAGGCGAAGCGCTCCCGCGCGCGGGCGCTGTCGAAGCGCGCGCGCACCTCCGGCGCCGCAAGGCCGGCGATTTGGGACGCGGTGCGCGCGACGGCGGCGCCCTTTGCGGGACGCACGCCGTGTTGGAGGTAGGCGCCATTGCGCCAATCGGGATCGGCCATGATTGCTTGCCGGCCGATCTCGGCGAAGGCGATATTTTGCGCCGATTGGCGCGCTGCTGACGCGACGGTGGCGCACGCAAACACGCGGCGCGGGTAGGCGCTTGCCCAGTTCAGCGCCTGCATGCCGCCGAGGCCAGGGCCGATCGCTAGAAACAAACTCTCGATGCCGAGCGCTTCCACTAGCATCGATTGCGCCCGCACAGTGTCGCCAAGCGTGATCGGCGGCAGACGCAAGCCATAAGGCTGACCATCGCTCGCGACCGTGCCCGGACCGGTCGATCCCATCGAGCCGCCGAGCGTGTTGGCGCAGATAACGAAGAAGCGGTTGGTGTCGATCGGCCGACCGGGGCCGACGATGCGCGGCCACCAAGCGGGGCGCCCGGTGATTGGATTGGGACTCGCCACGAACTGGTCTCCGGCCAGCGCATGGCACACCAGCACCGCGTTGGTCCGCTCGACATTGAGCGCGCCGTAGGTCTCGAAAGCCAATGTCAGCGGCGTCAGCACCTCGCCGCTCGACAATTGCAGCGGCGCCGTCGCGTCGAACGTGAGGGCGCGAACGCCCCCCGCCGCCTGCAGTTTCGCCGCTCCGCCTGCATGAATCATGCGCCTCTGCATAAACTGCTTCGCACGGTAAGCATCCCCCGAAGCGGCCTGTGTCTGTTGATGAAGCGCGCTGGGCGCGGGCGTTGGCGGTAGGCGCGAAAGGCGGCTATGGTCGCCGCCGATGAGCGATTTCACCCCCCCGAGCGACAGTGCGCGCGATTCGATGGATTCAGTTCGGCGCCAGATCGACGACGTTGACGCCACGATCCTTTCGCTGATGGCGAAACGGCTGCAACTGGCTGACGAAATGGCCGGGCTGAAAGCGCCGCAGACCGGGTTGCCGATACGCCCCGGGCGCGAAGTAGCGCTGCTCCGCCGTCTGGTCGGCGCGGCAGAGGCGCCGCTGGAACGCGAATTGGTGATCGAAGTCTGGCGCTCGTTGATCGCGGCGTCGTTGCGCCGGCAGCGCACGATCGACGTTGTGGTGGGCGGCGGACGCACCGATCCGACGCGGCTGTTCGATATTGCGCGCCGTCATTTCGGCGCCCGAACGCGGATCAAGGACATGGTCGAGCCGCAGGCGGCGCTGCAGAAGGCCGCCGAAAACCCTGACACAATGGTGGCGGTGACGCCGTGGCCGGCCGCGCCGGGCGTCGGCGCCTGGTGGCCGGCTTTGTCGGAGACGCGCTTTCAAAGCTTGCGGCTGATCGCCGGCTTGCCGTTGCTAGGCGCCACCGACGATCCGGAGGCGGCGTTGTTCGCGGCGTCGTCGCCGGAAGAATCAGGCAGCGGCGATGTGTCGATGGTGTTGGCCAACGATCCGCATCACCGGTTGCAGCGGGCGCTGAGCGATGTCGGTTTCGAGGGCAAGGAAATCGCCCGCGCCGAGCCGCGCGTGCTGGTCCGCGTACACGCATTTCTGGTCGCTGATGATCCGCGCGCGCTGGCGCTTGAACATTCTGGTCTCAAGAACGTCCGCGTTCTGGGCTCCTACGCGCGCATCTGATGGCCGCGGTGTTCGATCACATCGCCATTATCGGCGTCGGCTTGATTGGCGCGTCGATCGCGCGTGCTGCGAAAGCCGAAGGCGCGGCCGGCGCGATCACGGTTTATGATGAAAACGCTGACGTTCGGTCGCGCGCGCGCGAACTCGGGCTGGGCGAGGTGCGCGACGATGCGCTCGCCGCCGCCGCTGGCGCCGATCTCGTTGTGCTGGCTGTGCCGGTTGGCGTCATGGGCGCCGCGATGGATGCGGTCGCACCAGCGTTGAAGCCCGGCGCTATTGTCACCGACGTGGGTTCGGTAAAGCGGGTGGTGGCGGAAACGTTGTTGGCGCGCGCGCCGGGGCACGCGTTCGTCATTCCGGGCCACCCCATCGCCGGCACCGAGCATTCCGGCCCCGATGCTGGCTTCGCCAGCTTGTTCAAAGGCCGGTGGCACATTCTGACGCCGCTCAGCGATACGCGTCCCGAATATGCTGGCGCCATCGATCGGCTCGAAGCGTTCTGGCGCGCGCTTGGCGCCGACGTCGAGCGCATGGCGCCGGAGCGGCACGACGTCGTGCTCGCCGTCACCAGCCATCTGCCGCACTTGATCGCGTTCAACATCGTGGCGATGGCGGAAGATCTGGAGAGCGTCACCGAAAGCGAAGTGGTGAAGTATTCCGCCTCAGGCTTTCGCGACTTCACCCGCATCGCTGCATCCGATCCGACGATGTGGCGCGATGTATTTCTCAATAACCGCGAAGCGGTGCTGGAAGTGCTGGGGCGCTTCTCGGAGGACTTGGCTGCGCTGCAGCGCGCCATCCGCTGGGGCGAAGGCGATACGCTCTATGACCTCTTCGATCGCGCCCGCCGCATGCGCCGCGAAGTCATCGACGCCGGCCAAGATACGCCGACGCCGAATTGGGGGCGGGAGAACTAGGTTTCGGTTGTCGGGGATCGGGGGTCGGTTCTCGGGACTACGCTTCGTTTATCGGAATGATATGCCCGATACCCGACCCCCGAGCCCCGACAACCGATCCTAATAAACCGGCGGCAACTCCCGCACGCCAACACCTTCAAGCCGCAGCACGCCGTTGGTCGCCTCCACATCCAAATTGATGTCGTCGCCGCTGATGGCGTAGGCGGTGGCGAGCAGCTGCAATGCGCTGCGGGCGTCGTCGTCGGTTTCAGGATCGCTGGCGATGGCGCCAAAGACGCGGCCCGGGTGCTCGATCGGCAGACGCAGCGCGCCTTCGAGGCGGCGTTCCGCGTCGAGGCCGCCATGGCCCGTGCCGGTGGATTCGAGCGGCCCCCAATTCAGCACCAGCGCATCGAAACGCAACTGCCCTCCGGCCTCGCGCCACGGGCCGAGCGGATCATCCGGCGCTGATTCCAATAAAGCCGCGCCTTGCTCGACCACGATGGCGGCGCGCAATGCCGCGACGGTTTGACCGAAGCTCTCGAAGCTGCGCACGGGGCGCGGGAGCGTTAGCGCCTGCGCGTCGAACGCCACCTGGTACTCGCCCGCTTCACGCGGATCACGGCGAATGTTCAGCACTACTTTTTGCGCGGCGAGTACGCCTTCTTCAGTTGGATCATCGAGCGTCAGATTGTCCGCCTCGACGCCGGCCATGGCGAGCGCGCCGCCGCTGGTGCGCCAAGTAGCGATCAGGGTATCGGCGCCGACATTGGTGACGGCGCCATCGCTGCGCGCGAACGCGATCGGCGCTTTTGATTCAAACGTCAGGTGCTGCGTGTTGAGCAAGTTCAGATGCAGGTCGAGGCGCGCCGTCGAGGCGCGCCAGCCGCCGCGCGCCGGCGCGTACGAAACCTCCTGCAGTTCGAGACGCAGCAGCACCGGAAAACCGTGCCGGACGATGCGGCCAATGCTGGCGCTCGCGCCTTGCGCCTGCTGTTCGGCCAGTGCGCTTTGAATGCGCCGTTCCGCTTCGCCAGCGGCAGCGTGCCAATAGACGACCCAGCCGATCGCCAACACGACGAACAAAGCCCACGGGCCAACCAGCCAAATCCAACGCTTCATGCGCCGACGCTGCGCCGCTTATCGGGCGGCAACAAGGCTTGGCTCTCGGTTTCAATGACGCGCTCAAGCTCCTGCATGAACTCCGCACGCGGCAAGCCGGGCGGAATGGGCGGCAGCACTTTCAGCGTGATGCGGCCAGGGCGGCGGATGATGCCGCTCGGCGGCCACGACAAGCCGGTGTTGAGCGCGATCGGCGTCACCGGCAGGCCGAGGTCCTTGTAGAGCGCGGCGATGCCCGGCTTGTAGTCCGGCGGTGCGTCGAGCTCTTGGCGCGTGCCTTCCGGATAGATGACGATCTGCCGGCCCTTGGCGATGACGACGCGCGCGGCGCGAAGCATATCCTTCAGCGCTTTCGCGTGCGCGTCGCGATCGACCGGGATCATACCGTACTTCATGTAGAAGCCGAACACCGGCATGTTCTCCAGCTCCTTCTTCACCACGAAGACAGGCTCGGAGAAAATTTGCGACGGCAGCACCGTGTCGAGCGTCGCTTGATGCTTCGAGGCGATGAGCGCCGCGCCCGTGGGCAAGTGCTCTAGACCTTCGAACGTCACATGTACGTTGCAGATCCAGCGCAGACCCCAGAGCGTGGTCTTTCCCCAACCGCGCATGGAGCGCCAGATGTACTTTTCGTGGCCCATGGCGACAGCTGGCATATACACGAGGCCCCAGAAGAACATCGTGATGTAGAACCACAGACCGAAGAGCGCCGACCGCAGCAGGATCATGCGTCGTCTTTAGCAGCGTCGCCGCCGCGGCCAAGATCAATCACCGCCTCGCGCCCGCGGATGACGAGATACTTGACGTATTCGGCCCCAAGCCTGCTGGCGGCGCCAAGGTCGCTGCGCCAGAGCGCCGGGTCGGTCCAGCGCGTGCGCACCGGATAGGGCTGGATGACGGCTTCCGGCATCGCAAGCGCGAGCTCTGCATACGAGCGCGGCATGTGATAATCGTCAGTCACGAGAATGATCGTCGTGTAGCGATGCCCGCGCGCCCAGGCGGCGGTCTCGGACGCATTGCCCAACGTGTCTTCAGCCGAGCGGCCAAGATCGATGCAGCAATCGCCGAGCTCGCGATCGACCTCCAGCACTTCGTACAATTCCTGATCGGTGACGATGCGGTTGACGCCGGAGATCAGCAGCCGCTCGCCCTTGTTTTCTTCGAGCAGGCGCACGCCGGTCGAGAGCCGCTCCAGCGAGCCGCCGGTGAGCGCGACGATCGCATCGGCGGGCCGCGGCGACTCCGCTTCGGCGCGCACGCGGTCGGCGAAATTCCAAAAGCCGGCGATGAACAAGATGACGGCGCCAATGCCGAGCCACGTCAGCAATGTGCGCATCAGCCGAGCCTCGCGGCCTTGGCGTGAAAATAAGCCGCCGCGCCGCGCGCCCCGGCGCCGGCTGCAACCGCCGCGCCTAACGGCGCTGCAATGATAGGGGCGAGATCGATCGGCAGAATCATGTTCGCCAAAGTCTCGGCGCTGGCGCCTGGAATGACCAGCAGCATCACCACGAGACCAACCACTCCCGCCAGCAGGCCGCCGACCAAGCCTGCATAAAGCCCGAGCACCGCCGCTTCGTCGGCGATCCGCCCTGCAGCCTGCCCGCGCGTTGCGCCGAGGTCGCACATAACGGTGACAAGCTCACGACGCCGCGCCGCCAGCCCGCGCGCCGCCAGCGAGACGATGATGGCCATGACTAAAGCGAAAGCCACCGCGCCCCAAAGCGCCGCCGTGCGCACGCGCGTCACGGCGCCGCCGCCAGCGACGCCGTCCGGCGCTTCGATCACCTCCGCGGTCACGCCGCCTTGCGCCAACGCCGCCATCACGTCGCCTGACACATCGACGCTTGGCCCCGTGCGGGTGAGTTCGATCTCGATCAGCCGCATCGGCGGGATGTCTTCGGCCCGCACCTCGCCGCCGCCCCACTCGCCGAGCAGTTGCGCGGCGCGGCCGGCCGTCATCGGCGCGGCGCTGGCGACGTTGGGCGCGCGGGCGAGGGCGATTTCAGCCGCCGCGATCCCGGCGGGCCCCTCTGGGGCGATCACCCGGACAATTGCGTAGGCGTTGCGCTGGCTCTCATAATGGACGGCCAGGCGATCCACCGCGCGCGCGCCAAGGCCCGCCGCAGCGGCGGCGAAGGCGGCGAACGCCAAAGTGAGGAACAGGGCGCGCTCGACGCCGGTCAGCGCATTTTTCATTTCGGCGCCTCTACTTCTTCGGGCGCCGCATGATCGACTTGCGTCAGCCGGCCGCGCTCGATGCGCCAACGCAGGATCGGCGCACAGTCCGCCAGACTCTCGTCTTGGCTGGCGATGACCACGCCAGCGCCGACGCGGCGCATTTCAGACAGCAAGCGCACCACGCGCCTCCCATCGGCTGGGGACATGCCGGCGGTCGGATCATCGGCGAGAATGAGGTGCGGCTTGGCCGCCAGCGCGCGGGCTATGGCGGCGCGACGTCGTTCCGCTCCCGAAAGTTTTTCCATCGGCAGATCGGCGGCCTCGCTGATGCCGACGAAATCCACAAGTTCTCTCACGTCCTCGGCGTAGTCGCGCGGTTTGCGGCCTAACATTCGAAGCGGCATGGCGATGTTGTCGAAGGCGCTCCAATGCTCAATGAACACTGGCGTTTCAGCAACATAGCCGATGCGGCGCTTGACGAAAGCCAGCTCGCGGCCACTCGCGCGCGCCACGTCCACGCCCATAATTAAAGCGCGTCCAGAACGGGGGGGCAGCGCTAGGCGCAGCAAATGCGTGAGCGTAGTCTTGCCTGCAGCGGCGGGACCGGTAACGAGCGCGACTTCTCCAGCGCGCGCTTCAAAATCCACACCCATCAGAACGGTGGCGGCGCCGTAGCCGGCGTCGACGTTTGAGAGGCGGACCAAGATTCCGCGCTCGAAGAGTTCGAGATCAGTGGGATTTAACCGGGACATAACTAGACAAGCTAAATAGAATCAATGCATCGAAGATAGTTACTGGGGCAGCTGAACGTTTCATTACCATGATCCTAACATGCACGTCTTGCTCAACTCGCTATTACGCTGACGACGCGGCCATCGGCCCTGCCGGACGGACCGTGCGTTGCGCCGCCTGCGGGTTCTCGTGGTTTGCTGAGGCGCACCTTGAGTTGCGCACATCCGCCGACGCACCGGAAGCGGTAAGGGCAGAAGCGCCGCCGGCGCAGGAGCCGTTGACCCGCGAACGGGTCGAGCGCCTCCGCCGCGCCGCTGAGCAGCCGGGGCCCGCCCCGTCTGCCGCCGCCAAATTCCGCGCCCAACAGGCCGACCGCATGCGCCGTGAACGCGCCCGCGCCGCCGCCGTGGTGTGGACCGCCACTGGCGCTGCCCTTGCGGCATCCGCCACTGGCATGGTCGCCTTCCGTCAGGACGTCGCTGAAGTGTGGCCGCGTTCTGCGAGCGCTTTCGCGGCGCTTGGTCTCGACGTGAATGTCTATGGCCTCGAATTCTACGACCTCGCCGTTGAGCGCGCGTTCGACGGCCCGACGCCGATCCTCCTAGTCACCGGCGAAGTCCGCAACATCGGCCGCGACGACAAGCTTGTGCCGCCCGTGCGTGTCTCGCTGCGCGACACACGCTCGCAGGAAATCTTCGAGTTGGTGAACGCGATCACCGATCAGCCGATCCAGGCCGGCGCTTCGGTGCCATTCCAGATTCGCGTCGAGAACCCGCCGGCGGACGCCGTCGACCTCGAAGCGACATTCGCCAACTTCTCGGAAGCGTCGTTTGCGGGCGGCGCTGCTCTCGTCTCGCCGACCGAGGCGCCAGAAGAGCCGCTGCTGCTCGATCATTCAATTGAGGAAGCTCCGATGGGCACGGTGAGTGAGATGGGCCCGATCGAAGGTCTGCGCTCGACGAATGGCTAAGACGCCTCTGCGCGTCCTTCTCGACGAAGCTGAAATCGCCAATCGCGTAGACGCGCTCGCGGAGACGCTTGCGCAGGTTGACGATAGCTGGACCGTCGTCGCGCTGCTGCAAGGTGCGATCCCATTCACTGCTGACCTGATGCGCGCGTTCGAGCGACGCGGGCGCCATCCGATCTACGACTCGCTTTGGCTGGAGAGCTATCGCGACGCGCGCGAAAGCTCAGGCAAGGTGGTGGTGCGCGCTGATATTTCGCGCGCCATCGAAGGCAGGCCGGTGCTGATCCTGGACGATGTCTTCGACAGCGGCCGCACCATCGCCTATGCCCGCGCCCACCTGTTGGCTAAGGGCGCAACGCAAACGCTGGCGTGCGCCTTCGTGCGCAAGCCACAAGCGATGGGCGAAGCGATCGAGGCGATAGGGTGGGATGCGCCCGCAGACTTTCTCGTCGGCTACGGCATGGACGATGCCGGGCGCTATCGCGGCCTGCCGTACATCGCGGCGATCGACTAGTCTTTCAGTTCCACGATCACGCGGGTGCCGGCGGCGCTGCTCTCGGTCGATAACGTGCCGTTGGCCTGACGCACGAAGGCATCGACCAGGCGCTTGCCGAGCCCGCCTTCGCCGCTCGGCCGCGAGGCCTGCATGCCCACCCCGTCGTCTTCGACGCAGAGCGTCCAGCCGCCTTCGCTGCGGCGGAAGCTGATATTCACGGCGCCTGTCTCGCGCCCCTCGAAGGCGTGCTTGGCGGCGTTGGTGACAAGCTCGTTGATGAGGAGCCCGATCGAGACGGCGCGGTCGCGGTCGACCAGCGCCTGATCGGACGCGCAGTTCAGCGTGATCGCGCCACGCAGGGTCAAGGCTTCCGACAGCGCGTCGCAGAGTTCGCCAAGATAGTCCTTCATCTGCACGGTGCTGACGTTGGTCGGGTCGTGGTAGAGATGCGTGTTGGCGCGGCTAAAGCTTTCCACACGCGAGAGCACTTCGGTGAGCGCCGCCTTCACGCTTTCATCGGCGGAGCGGCGGCGTTGGATGTCGATGAGGCTGATCACCATGGCGAAGTTATTCTTGATGCGGTGGTCGATCTCGCGAGCAAGAGCTCTTGCGCTTCGACTTGCGCTTTGCGCATGCGCGCGTTCCGCTGAACCGCTTGGCGGAAAATGTCGGCCAGCGCGATGACGAGAGAGCCGCTGAAGAAAATCACCGCGATGCGTGGGCCGTCCGCCGGATTGGACATGACGAAGCTCATCTGCACCGGGATCACGAAGTACCAAGCGGCCAGTTCGGAGATGATCAGCACCATCAAACCGCACTGCCAGCCGGCAAACAGGGTAGCGGCCAGAATCCCGGGATAGATCACCGCGAACGGCGCGGCGCCTGGCGCAAAGGCGTTGATCACAAGCCGCAGCAGGACCTCGAGGCCCAGGCAGAAGATTGCGAACCCTGCTTGGCTCAGCCAAGCAGGCAGCGGCGCCAAGCGCTCGCGGATATCGAACTCGCCGAGATGCAGTGTCTTGCGATGCGGCATGCAGTGCAGATGCACCAGCCGCCGCTTGTGCGGTCAAGACAAAACAACTTCGAACTAACTTAGGTCAATCGAACCACCCGCTCAGCGCCGCGTGAACGTGAGCTCAAGTGCGCCATTGGCGCCGTCAGCTACACGCAGTTGCAATTCTCGCTCGGCGGCCGCGAAATCGGCCTCAACCTCGCCAATGCGCCCACACGTGTAGGTGAGTCGCACCGTCGGCGCTTCGCTCAACGCGCCAGACCAGCGGTCGATGACATTTGCCGCGGTCGTGCCCGCCCAGTTCAGGGTGACGATGCCGGCGGCGTCTTCGCTCACTTCAACCGCGACGGCGCGCGTGCCTTGCCAGCCGGTGGGTTCCCCAGAGCGAACTGCGCGTGCGAGGTCGTAGATGCCAGGCGTGATGGCGCCGCCGCGCAAATCGGTGGCGGCCGCTGCGACGACAGGCGCATCGACGCTGACTTGCCGCGTGGCATCCGGCGTCACCGTGTTGCAGGCGATCTCGGTCGGCGGCGGAGTAGGCTGCGGCGCCTCGCGCGCATCTTGCGAAGCTGGCGGCGAGCAGGCGGCAAGGGCTGCGATAAGGCCGACGGTGAGTGCGGGTCGAAGCATGTCAGCTATCTCCAAAACGGTCGAGTAGGCGGCGGAGATATTCGCGCTCCGCCTCTGGGCGATTGGGATCCTGGGCGCGGCGACGGATCTCATCGAAGATCTGGCGTGCACGTGCAGGGTCGGACTGAGTGGGGATATTGGCGCCGCCCTCGCCATTGTCGACGCCGCCCATGGCGCGGCCAAGCGGATCGCGGCCGGCGCCGCTTTCGCCTTCCTCGCTGCCGCCTTGTTCCCGGCCGCGGTTGCGCATTTCGGCGCCCATGGCTTCGGCGCCTTCGCGCAGATTATCGAGCGCCGCCGACTGCGCGCGTTCGGCGCCTTCGAGATCGCCGCGGCGTAACGCTTCTTCGGCTTGCCGCATGGCTTGGCCGGCGGCGTTGAGATCGTCACTTGGCGCAGCGCCGGCTTCGTCAGCCATGCGCTGGGCTTCGGCTAGGCCTTGGCGAATTTCCGCTTGGCGCTCGGCCAGTTCGTCGCCGCCTTGGCCGCCTTGCTGCTCGCCCCCGCTGCCGCCCTGGCCTTGCTGCTGTTGCTGCTGTTCGGTTTGATCGCGCAGGGCGCGCTGCTCGCCCATGGTTTCGGAGAGCTCGTCCATGCTCTGCTGCATCTGCTCGTCGCCTTCGCCCGGCTCGCCCTCGCCGCTGCCGGACTCGCTGAGTTGGACGTCGAGGTTCTGCAGGATGTTGGCCAGCATTTGCAGCATTTGTTGCGCTTCGGCGTGGCGGCCTTGTTCGGAGAGGCGTTGCACTTCGTTCAGCAGCGCCTCGATGTCGCGGCCGCTGAGCATGGTCTGATCTTCGGTGTCGTCCATGTTGGCGCGTTCGCCATTGCGCAGCGCTTCTTGCACTAGCGCTTGCATGTAATTCTCGGTGGCGCGGCGGAGCGCTTGCATCAATTGGGCGATGCGCTCTGGCGGCGCGTTCTGCGCCAGCGCCTCCGCCAATTGCCGCTGCGCTTCTTCGAGCGCGCGGCGCGCGTCGGCGGCGCCGCCATACTCGGCCCTGAGCGCGGTTCGCCACAGCGTGTCGGCAGCCAGTTCTGTCGCTTCGATATCGCGCGCGACGTCGAGCTGAGCGCGCGCGGTGCGGAAGCCCAGGAACACCGCCAGGTCGCGGAAGTAGCGATCTTGCGGCGTCATCGTCAGCGCATCGATCAAGCGCGTCGCGCGACGGATGCCTTCTGGGGCGCGCTGGAGGGCGGGACGGCGATCGTAGTCGCGGATTTCGATGCGCTGGTTGCCGAGCAGGATGTCGCCCGCGGGAATAGTGCGCCGGTTGTTTCGCGCCTCCGGCCGATAGGCGCGGCGTTCAGCCAGAACGTGGCGGCGGATTTCGATGGCGGCGCGCGCCAGCGGCTGCAGGAAGATTTTCTCCGGCAGCGTAAAGCGCATCGATTGGCTGGCGCCCTCCTGGCCGAGCGCATCGAACGCGACGATCTGCGCTTCCACTTCCATGCCAGCATAGGGATGTGCGGCGAGATCGACCTCGGTCGCGCCTTCCGCTTCGCGCGGATCGCCGGCTGGCGTCTCCAGTTCAGTGTCGATCGCGTCGGCGCGGGCGAGGCCCGCTGGCGGATCGACGGGGCGAACGCGCAGCGCCAAACGGCGAACGCCGAAATCATCGCGCGCACGCCAACCGATGGCGACGATCTCATCCGACAATTGCGACAGGGGCGCGGTAAAGGCAGCGCTCGGGCGCACGTCGACCGCGGGGCGGATATGCCAGAAGGCGCGGGTGTGAAAGCGCACGATCTTCAGGCGCCCCGCGCCCGGGAGCGTCATGCGCGCTTCCCAGGCGCCATCAGCAGCGCGGACGAAGCGCTCGCTGCGGCTGCCGCCCGCGCCGTTGAAAACAAGATTGGGCGCGCCGGCCGGGCCAGTCAGCCGCACTGTCACTTCCACCGATGGCGGCGTCGTCACGGTTTCGCCGATGCGGTCGCTGATCGAGACGGGGGCTGTGCGCGTGTACTCAGCCGGCGCGGCCCACGCTTCCACCTGCATCGGCTGATCGCCGAACAGCGGACCTGGGTCGGGAATGAACGCGCGCGCCAACCGATCAGGCGCGTTGAGGCCGGCGATGATCAGCGCAATCACAAGTGCGACGGCGAGCAGGTAGCGCAGGCGCCGCGGATCGAGATCGTTCAGGTTCAGGCGCGGCGGCGCGGCGCGGGCTTTTTCGGCCTGCTCCAGCGCCCGCTCGCGTTCGCGCCGCCACAGCGCCAGCGCGAACGGATCGAAGCGGATGGGCTGATCGCGCAGCGTGTCGAAGGCGCCATCGTCGAGATTGCAGTCGGCGGAGAGGCGTTGCCTTGCTTCTTCTTCGCTCGGCGCGCGCCAAGCGCGCCGCACGCGCCAGCCTAAATAGATGAAACCAGCCAGCGCCAAAGCCGCCGTCAGCGTTTGCAGCAGAAGCGGCAGCGCCTCATGCAGGCCGACCAAGGCGACGACCGCCCACGCGCCCATCGCCAGCGCCAGCGGCAAGCCGGCGCGTAGGCCACGCTCAAGCGTCAGCCGGCGCCGGGCGCGGGCCGTTTCGCGGGCGAGCTGGTCGAGGGCGTCCTGTAATTTCATGCCGGCGGCGGGAGCCTAACAGGGCCCCTCTGGCCAAACCATGACCGACCCCATCCGGGAACCGCCCCTAGCGCTAACTTCTGTTAATTCGGGGCCGGGGGCGCACCCCAAGAGGCCGGCGGCGTCTCGACTTCCTGGGTGAGATCGAACTCGACCCGGAAATGGCGGTTCTCGCGCCGCAGCTCGTAAGCGAACGTTTCGCCTGGATTGACTTCGACCGCCCAGACATTGGTCACCGATTGCGGGAGTTCGTTGGCGAGGAACATGCCTTGCGAGAATTGATCGACCGGGAATTCCTGGCGCGTCGCGGTGCCCTCATTGGCGGTGTCGCCGCCATATTGGGTGACGGCGTCTTCCGAGCCGTCTTCGTGGCGGTGATCGTGCTTGAGGCGCAGGCCCGTATCGGTGCGGGTGATGACCCAGGTGCGCGAGCGGTTCTCGCCGACATTGAACGGGATGCGGATTTCGCTCTCGCTGCAATCGCGCACGTGCATGATCAGCTCTTGACCGGCCATGTCAGCGTCGGCGGCATCGGTGGTGATGACGCGGCCGGCATAGGTGCGGCCGCACAGATTCGACAGGTTGGTGAGGAACGCGTCTTGCGCTGACTCCGATGCCGGCGCCGCTGGCGGCGCTGCGGACTGGGGCGGCGTACAAGCGGCCAGTGTCAGTGCGGCAATTGCGGCGATCCAAGCTCTCATCATTATTCCCCCAGCCATTCCGGTAAACTCTCCAGCGCCAGCTGATCTTTCAGCTCCCAGCGCCGTCGCACAAGCTCAAACCTATCGCCGCGGACCAGCACTTCCGGCACCAGCGCGCGGGCGTTGTAGGTGGACGCCATCACCGCGCCGTATGCGCCTGCCGTCATGAAGGCGACGAGATCGCCCGGCGAGAGCGGCGCGAGCGCGCGGTTGCGCGTGAAGGTATCGCCGGTTTCGCAGATCGGGCCGACGACGTCGTAGCTTTGCAGCGGCGCGCTCTGGGCTTGCTGCAGCGGTTTGATGTCGTGGTAGGCGTCGTAAATGGCCGGGCGAATGAGGTCGTTCATGCCGGCATCGAGCACCAGGATTGGCCGCGCCGCGCGCTCCTGCACCCGGATCACGCGCGACAGCAGAACGCCGGCATTGCCGGCGATCATGCGCCCGGGTTCGAATGCGAGTGCTATGTCGAGGCCGTCGAACACGCGGCCCACCATCGCCGCGTAGTCAGCCGGCGACGGCGGATCGGGTTCGTGGAAATAGGGCACGCCCAGGCCGCCGCCGAGATCGAGACGCTCGATGCTGACGCCTTGCGCGCGCAATTGCTCAGCCATGCCGCGCAAGGTTTTGAACGCGGCTTCGAGCGGATCGAGCTGGCGGATTTGGCTGCCGATGTGAACGGCTAGGCCCTTGGCGGCCAGATGCGGATCGGCCTGGGCGCGGACATAGAGCGCTAACGCTTGATCGACGGAGACGCCAAACTTCGCATCGCTCTTGCCGGTGGAGATTTTGTCGTGGCCGCCGGCGCCGACATCGGGGTTAACGCGGATGGCGATGGCGGGCTTGGCGCTGCGTTGCGCGGCGATGCGCGATAGCGTCTCCAACTCAGCGATGCTCTCGACGTTGATTTGATGCACGCCGGCTCTCACTGCGTAGGCGAGTTCGTCCTCGGTCTTGCCGACGCCGGAGAAGATGATGCGCGATGGCGGCACGCCAGCTTTCAGCGCGCGCTCGATTTCGCCCTGGCTCACCGTATCGGCGCCGGCGCCTTGGCGCGCGAGTGTTGCGAGCACGGCGATATTGGCGTTGGCTTTGACGGCGAACGCGACCAGCACATCGCGCGGTGCGAAGGCGTCCTTGAACACCTTGTAGTGACGCTCAAGCGTCGCGGTTGAATAGACGTACGCCGGCGTGCCCACCGCTGCGGCGATGTCGGCAAGCTTCACGCCTTCGCAGCAGAGTTCGCCGTCGCGATACTCGAAGTGGTTCATAGCGCGGGTAACGCGTTGAAATACGACACCGTCATTCCGGACGCGCGGAGCGCGATCCGGAACCCAGGGGTCACAAGCTGTTCGTTTGTCCCTGGGTTCCGGGCTTTCAGCTTCGCTGAGTCCCGGAATGACGAAGCATCAACTGCACACATGCATCACGGCGTCGTAGCGCCGGTTTGGTACTGGGCGCAGCGCGAGTCTTGCGGCTCGTTGTTTTCGAGTTGGCGCTGGCATTCGCGGCGAACGGCGTCGGCGCTATTCCAGAGTGGATCGGGGCGTTCGAGATCGCCCTTGATGCCGCAGGCCGAAATCAGAGTCAGCGCGGCCAGCGCAAGTATGAAGCGGCTCATTTGAACGTCTCCTTCCAGCGGGCGACTTGCTCGCGCACCCGCTCCGGCGCGGTCCCGCCATAGCTATCCCGGCTCTCGACTGACTTTTCAACCGTCAACAACGCCCGCGCTGCCTCGGTTATGCGGGGATCGACCGCCTGAAACTCGTCCAACGGCAGCAGCCCCAGCTCAGCGACCCCCGCATCCTCGGCGCGGCGGACGATGCGGCCGGTGATTTCGTGGGCTTCCCGGAACGGGACCTTCAATTCACGCACCAGCCAGTCGGCAAGGTCGGTCGCCGTCGAATATCCGCGCGCCGCGGCGGCCCGCATTGCCTCGCGCTCGAAGCGGATGGTTTCAATCATGCCGATCATCGCGGTCAGGGAGAGTGCGAACGCGTCGAAGGCGTGGAAGGTGAGCGCTTTGTCTTCTTGCAGATCCTTGGCGTAAGCGAGCGGCAGCTTCTGCACGATGGCGTTGAGCGCGGCAAAGTCGGCGCCGACGCGCGAGGCTTTGGCGCGGATGAGTTCGGCGGCATCGGGGTTGCGCTTTTGCGGCATGATCGAGGAGCCGGTCGACCAGGCGTCGCTCAAGCGCGCGAAGCCAAATTGCGGGCTCGTCCATAGCACGATCTCTTCGGCCAAGCGCGAAAGGTGCGTCGCCGCGATGGCGAGGCTGGCGAGCGCCGCCAGTGCGAAGTCACGCGAGCCGACGGCGTCGAGCGAATTGCTGGCGGGGGCGTGGAAGCCCAGCGCGTCGGCGGTCATGTCGCGATCGATCGGATAGGAGGTGCCCGCCAGCGCCGCGGCGCCGAGGGGGCATTCCCACGCGGCCTCCAGCGCGCCGCCGACGATGCGGACGCGGTCGCGCTCGAACATCGAGACGTAAGCCAGCAGATGATGGCCGAGCGTGATCGGCTGCGCCGTTTGCAAATGGGTGAAGCCCGGCATCACCCAATCGGCGTGCGCGTCGGCTTGCTTGAGCAGCGTCGTCTGCAGCACGCGCAGGCCATCGCCGGCTTCGCGCGCGGCGCGCATGGTCCAGAGCTTGAAGTCGGTCGCCACTTGGTCGTTGCGGGAGCGGCCGGTGTGGAGGCGCTTGCCGGCTTCGCCGATACGCTCGGTCAGCCGCGCTTCGATGTTCAGGTGGATGTCTTCCAGCTCGGCTGAGAACGCGAACGTGCCGGCGGCGATTTCCGCGGCAATCTGATCCAGCCCGGCTTGTATCGCCGAATTGTCTTCTTGCGTAATGATCCCGCGGGCGGCCAGCATGGCGGCGTGCGCTTGCGAGCCTTCGATGTCTTCGCGCCAGAGGCGTTTGTCGATATCGATTGAGGCGTTGATCGCTTGCATGGCGTCGGCGGGTTGGGCGGCGAAGCGGCCGCCCCACATCTTCTGGCCCTTATTGGGATTGGAATCGGAATTGGACACGAAGTCGGACACCTCTGGATCGCAAAAGCCGTGGGCTTTGTGGGCGGCGCTGACGCTGCTGGCGCTGGGGACGGTCGCCGTCCTTTACGTTGTTTTCGCCGCGTCTTCAAAGCCTGAGACGACATCCGGTCTGACGCGATTCGCGCGCGGCGAAATGCAGCGTCTGGTGATCCTGCCGGATCCGCCGCCGCTGCCGACGCGCACGCTCGTCGACGCCGCCGGCGCGGAGACCAGCTTGGCTGCCTTTGAAGGCGAAGTGATGGTTCTGAACCTGTGGGCGACGTGGTGCGCGCCGTGCGTCGAGGAGATGCCGACCTTGGGCGCGTTGCAGCGGCGCTTTGGGGACCGGTTGCGGGTGGTGGCGCTGAGCGTGGACAGCGAGGCCGATCACGAAAAGGCGCAACAGCAGCTGACGGAACTAAGCGGCGGCGCGTTGCCGTTCGTGGCCGATATGACGCGGGGCGTGCTGTTCGATGCGCAGGCTGCCGGCATGCCGGTGACGATCATCTACGACGCGGAGGGCCGTGAGGTCGCGCGCCTGTCCGGTGGCGCCGATTGGGCGAGCGAGGAGGCGGTGGCGCTGCTGGAAGCGGTGCTGGCCGGAGAGGGTTGATGGCGGTTGTGATCGAAACCGCGCGGCTGCGGCTGCGCGGGCACGGGCTTGGCGATCTTGATGCGTCGGCGGCGATGTGGGGCGATGAGAGCGTCACCCGCTTCATCGGCGGCAAGCCGTCGTCGTGTGAAGATAGCTGGCGGCGGATGCAAACTTATGTCGGCCATTGGGCGATGCTTGGTCACGGCTTCTGGCTGATCGAAGATAAAGCGACGGGCCGCTTCCTTGGCGAAGGCGGGTTCGGCAACTTCAAGCGCGACATCGATCCGCCGTTCGATGCGCCTGAGCAGGGCTGGGCGTTCGCGCCGCACGCGCAGGGCAAGGGCCATGCGCATGAAGCGATGAGCGCGGCGATTGGCTGGGGCGAGCAGCACTTTGGGCGCAGCGATTTCGTCTGCCTGATCGCGCCGGACAACGCGCCGTCGTTACGGTTAGCCGATAAGCTTGGCTACCGCGAATACGGACGTTCGCCTTATAAAGGTGAGCCTTCCGTGCAGCTCCGCCGCGCTTAGAGGAACGGCGACAGCGCCAGCCGCACGCGCGATCCTTGCGCCAGCACATCGCGATAGGAGGCCGGCGTCTCGGGCGCGGTGGCTTGCGGCCAGAGCGCGACGAAGCGGTTGAGCGCGCCTTGCGCTTCGCTGTAGGCGCGCAGGTTCTCGCCGCGGAGTTGCCCTTCACCGCGGATCAGCGCATCGCGCGCAGCCATCGCGGCGCCCATCGAGTGCTGGTACTCGATCGGATCGACGAAATCTTCCTGCACCACGCTTTGATAAAGCCCGGTGGCGATATCGACCATGCGTGCGACCGTGATCGCAGCTTCGGCGTCGAGCGCTTCTGAGGCGCGTTCGATTTCGGCCTCGGCGTCGCGGATGCGCTGCATGCGTTGGGCGCGGTTGAGTTCGGCGGCGTCGCCGGCGGCGCGGACGATATCGACGTTCAGCGAGCCGAACTCTGTCGGTGCGACGTCGTACACTTCGAGCAGACCTTGGCTCACCAGCACGCCCGCATCGTTCGGCAGGTTTTCAGCGGTCGCGGCAGCCGCCGCCATGACGAAGCCCTTCAAATGCTGAAGCCGCAACGCGGTGAGCTGATCGCCGGAAAGTCCGGCATAGGCTGTCGCAGCGCCAGCTTCGCCCGCTTCGCCGCCGCCCGGGGTGGGCGCGGTGGCGCCGGCCGCTGGCGGGGCGGTGACCGCAGCTTCGCCGCTTTCACCACCTTCGCCGCCGCTGCCGGCTTCGCCGCCCGCGCCACCTTCACCGCCGCAGGCGGCCAGGGCGGCAACAGCGGCGACCGCGCCAACACTGCGCCAAGACTTCAATTTCCACGCGATCATGCGCCCCTCCGGCAAATCAGGGGCGCACCCTGGACCATGTGCGAACCGTTCGCAAGAAGCGTAAATGCCGCTGCCCGGCGACGCCCCGGTGCGGCTAAGATTTGCGGATGAGCCTGATCTTAAACGAAGTGTTGGCGACTGAAGACCTGATGCGGCTGCGCCGCGATCTTGGCGCGCTCACGTGGAACTCGGGCAAGAAAACGGCAGGCGCCGCGGCGCGCGGTGTGAAAGAGAATTTGCAGGCGGATGGCGCCGATCCGCGCACACAAGCGTTGGAGCGTTTTGTTGTCGACGCTTTGCGCCGGCATCCGCTGTTCGAGATTGCGGCGCGGCCGTCGCGGATCTCGCGCTTGTTGTTCTCGCGCTACGAGCCGGGGATGACGTATGGCGCGCATACGGACGATGCGCTGATGGGCGCGAGCGACGATAAATTGCGCACCGATCTCGCCTTCACTGTGTTTCTGGAAGATCGCGCCGCTTACGAGGGCGGCGAATTGGTGATGCAGACGGCGCTTGGCGATCAGGCGCTCGCCTTGGAGGCGGGCGATGCGATTCTTTATCCGGCTGGCTCGATCCATTTCGTCGCGCCGGTGACGCGGGGCGTGCGGTTGGCGGCGGTCGGCTGGCTGCAGAGCTATGTCGCGGACCCCGGGCAACGCGAGCTTTTGTTCGATCTTTCCGTTTCGCGCACGCGCTTTGCCGAGGCTGGGGCGGCGCGCGAAGATTTGCTGCGGCTGGACAAATCGATCTCGAATTTGCTGCGGATGTGGGCGCGGTGAGCGAAATCGGACCGCCGGCTTCCAGCCGGCATACGGTGGTTCCAACTGCACAGGCCCGTGGGATGTGAACCACCGTATGCCGGCTGGAAGCCGGCGGTCCGCAGCACGAAGGGCTGCGCTTGCGGGGCCGCAAGGCAGTTGGATTTCGGCGGACGCGTGTGAAGTTAGGAGCTGTCGGCGCAGACGACGGCGCGCGGCGGCGCTGATTGAATCGCGTCGGCGATGGGGGCGGCGGCGACGAGGCGCACGATACGGACGCCGTGGCGAAGGCGTTTGATGAAGTGGGCGATGTAGCGCTCAGGATCGGCGAGCACGTCGAGCAGCTGCAGCACGCGTGCGCGGATGCTGGCGTGAGGCTTTGCGATTTTCGCCGATTTCATCAGCAGGCGAACGCCGCCTAGCGTGCGGCGAAAGCCGCTGTGCGCAGCCACGCGCAGCTGTGGCGTGCGGCGATGGCGGCTGCGGCGCATCGCGGTGAGCAGCAGCACGTAGCCGATGAAATGCTCTTGCCGCTGCACAATGCGCTTTAGCGCGCGGCTGGGGCGTGGGTTGGTCCAACGCAGCAGCAGATCAACCAGCCGAACCAGCCACAGCAACGCGCAGGCGTAATACGCCTGGAGCTGCTTTTGGGTGATGTGGTGCTGGGTGAGTTTCATGCGGGCAGTTTACGGCCCTCCGCACTCGGTCGGATTGATTTTGCCGCGGGCGTTGATGCGTAAGGGGTTTTGGTTGCGAAATAGGAGGATAGGTGGGCGCTCTATCCGCACTAACGGAAGGGCTGCACGTCGTGGCGGAGGCGTTCGGGGTCCTCCGCTTGCCCACGCGTGAGCGCGATCCAGGCGAAGACGATGCCGGAGAGGAGCGCGATCGGCAGGCCGAGCACCAAAGCGAGCGGCGTCATCGCCAGCGACATGCCGAGGTTGAATTTCTCGCCGGCGCCGGACTGTTCGTAGTTGGCGACGGCGCCGAGCAATTCGGTGAGCACGAAGGGCGCGAGCAGCGCCGCGACCGCGCCGGCGCCCAATATGTGCAGCACGACGACGCGCCGGGTCCGCGGGGCGTGGCCGAGCGCCCAAGCGGCGCCGAGGCTGACCAACGCCATCGCGAACACCGCCATGCCTGTGATCAGCACCAAGCGCGAAACGCCTGGCTCGTTGTAGAAGACGAGCGCCGGCCCGCCGATCGCCAGCGCCAACGCGAGCGGCGTGCACAGGAAGGTCGGCCTCCGCCAGGTCAGCGGTGCGATGCGTTGCGGGATGGGGGCGCGCATGGGTGGAGTGTAGAGCCTGCGGGGCGGGCGTCATCAAGGCGCACGCGATGGGGGCGGCTGGCTTTCCCCCAGGTCGCGACCGTGGTTTGAAGGGGCATGGACGCCAGCCAGCAATCGCCCTCGACCGCGCGTAATCGCGAGCCGATCCTTTCGGTGCTGCAGCGCGTGCTGCCGGCAAAGGCCGAGGTGCTGGAGATCGCCTCCGGCACAGGCGAACACGCGGTGTTTTTCGCGCAAGCGCAGCCGGGCTGGCGCTGGCGGCCGAGCGACCTGGATGCGGCGGCGCGGGCGAGCATCGCGGCTTGGGCGGCGGCGGAAGCTGTGAGCAACGTGCTGGCGCCGGTGGAGATCGATGTGCGCGCGGCGGATTGGGGCGTCAGCGGGCCGTTCGACGCGATCGTCGCTATCAACATGATCCATATCTCGCCGTGGGCGGCGACGCTTGGTTTAATGGCGGGCGCCGGCCGGCTGCTGCGTGCGGGCGGGATGCTTTACACTTACGGGCCATACAAACGCGGCGGCGAACACACCGCGCCGTCGAACGAAGCGTTCGAGCAATGGCTGAAGGCGCGCGACGTGAATTTCGGTGTGCGTGATGTCGCCGATGTCGAGCAGGCGGCGAACGCACAAGGCTTGCGCTTGCTGGAGAGCGTGGAAATGCCGGCGAATAATTTGTCGCTGGTGTTTGTGCGCTAGGCGCCGATCGTCATCGTTGTGCGTGTCCCCCAAGACACGTGACCTAAATGCAAGCGCCGGGCCGCATCATCGGCGCTTCAACAGGATTTAATCTGCGCGCCACATTGGCGTTGTCGAAAGCGCCTACATGAGCAGCGCGGACAAAACGTCGTCCGCGCAACCGAGGACTTTGAATGCGCAAAACTATCACTCTGCTCGAACTCGCCATTGGCGGTGCGTTCGCCATCGCCGTTGCGGCGTATGTGGCGCACGGCGCTGTGCTGATGGCCAGCATGGCCGCGTGACGCGCATGAGCGGAAGCGTGGGCAGAACGCCCGCGCTTCCGCGTGCTCTCGGATGTGAAAAAAGGCCGACGGCTGTTAGCGCGTCGGCGGTTTTATCTCGTGGGGGTCGGCGGATCAGTTCTGTAGTCGTAGAAGCCGCGTTGGGTTTTGCGACCGAGCCAGCCGGCTTCGACGTACTTCACCAGCAACGGGCACGGGCGATACTTGGAGTCCGCGAGCCCTTCGTAAAGCACCTGCATAATCGAAAGGCAGGTATCGAGGCCGATGAAATCCGCGAGTTCGAGCGGCCCCATCGGATGGTTGGCGCCGAGCTTCATGGCTTTGTCGATGGCTTCAACCGAGCCGACGCCTTCGTACAAGGTGTAGATCGCCTCGTTGATCATCGGCACCAGCACGCGGTTGACGATGAAGGCCGGGAAGTCTTCGGCGTTGGCGATGGTCTTCTGCAGCGTTTCAACGAACGCGATCGAGGTGTCGTAGGTCTCTTGACTGGTGGCGAGGCCGCGGATGAGTTCGACCAGCTTCATCACCGGCGCCGGGTTCATGAAGTGGATGCCGATGAACTTGTCGGGGCGATCGGTGGTCGCGGCGAGGCGCGTAATCGAGATCGAGGACGTGTTGGAGGCGAGGATGGCTTCCGGCTTCAGCACGGCGCGGAGATCGGCGAAGACTTTTTTCTTGGCATCATCGAGCTCAACGATGGATTCGATGACCATATCGCAGGCGCCGAAGTCGCTGAGCTTCGGTGCGGACTTGATCCGCTTGCGCGCGGTGTCGGCTTCGGCTTGCGTGATGAACTCGCGGTGGACTTGGCGCGTGAGGTTTCGGGCGATGGTCTCAAGGCCAGCGTCGATGCGGGCGTTGTCCGCGTCGTTGAGGAGGACGTCGTAGCCCGCCAGCGCGCAGACATGCGCGATGCCGTTGCCCATCTGTCCGGCGCCTACGACGCCGACCGTGCGAATATTAGTCATGTTGGTCGCCATAGGCCCTCAGGCCCCGCTGAAATGCAAATCTTGTTGCAGTGCAGCATAGGGTGGGGCCGGGTGCAAGGCCAGTTGTCTCACACTTCGTCATCCCGGACGCGCGGAGCGCGGTCCGGGAGCCAGGGGCAACCGGTGCGACCGTTGCCCATGGGTTCCGGGCTCTCGCTCCGCGAGCCCCGGAATGACGAGACAGTTACACCCCAGCCTTCGTCAGTTCGTCCATCAGCTCCGGCACGGCGGTTTTGTAGTCGGCGACCAGGCCGTAATCGGCGATTTGGAAGATGGGGGCGTCTTCGTCCTTGTTGATGGCGACGATGACCTTGGAATCCTTCATCCCGGCCAAATGCTGGATGGCGCCGGAAATGCCGATGGCGACGTAGAGCTCCGGGGCGACGACCTTGCCGGTTTGGCCGACTTGGTAATCGTTGGGGGCGTAGCCGGCGTCGACGGCCGCGCGCGAGGCGCCGACGGCGGCGCCGAGCTTGTCGGCCAAGGGGTCCAGCACTCTGTGAAACTCTTCGCTGGAGCCGAGGGCGCGGCCGCCGGAGACGACGCGCTTGGCGGCGGTGAGTTCGGGGCGGTCGGATTTGGCCATCTCTTCCGAGACGAACGCCGACTTAAACGGGCCGGACGGCGCGGCGACGGTTTCAACCGTGGCGCTGCCGCCATTGCCGGCGGCTTTGAACGCGGTCGGCTGGACGGTCAGCACTTTCTTGGCCTGCTCGTCCTTCACCGTGATGATGGCGTTGCCGGCGTAGATCGGGCGCACGAACGTGTCGGCGCCTTCGACGCCGACGACGCCGGAAAGCTGCATGACATCGAGCTTGGCGGCGACGCGCGGGGCGGCGTTTTTGCCGGTGGTGGTGGCGGGGAAGAGCACCGCATCGTAGCCGCTCATCAGCGGCGTGATCAGCGCTTCCAGCGGCTCGGCCATTTGCTTGGCGAGCGTTGCGCCATCGGCGTGCAGCACTTTGCGGACGCCTTCGATTTTAGCGGCGGCTTGAGCTGCGGCGCCGGCATTGGCGCCGGCGACCAGCACGTCAACATCGCCGCTCATCGCTTTGGCGGCGGTGACGACCTTGTTGGTGGCGTCCTTCACGGACGTGTTGTCGTGTTCGGCGATAACGAGAACGGCCATCTTAGATCACTCCCGCTTCTTTGAGCTTGCCGACCAGTTCGGCGGCGGTTTTCACCTTGATGCCGCCCGAGCGCTTGCCCGGCTCGACCGTCTTCAGGACTTTCAGGCGCGGCGCCGTATCGACGCCGAGATCCGCCGGCGTTTTCACGTCGATTGGCTTTTTCTTCGCCTTCATGATGTTCGGCAGCGAAGCGTAGCGCGGTTCGTTCAAGCGCAGATCGGTGGTGACGATGGCCGGCAGTTCGACGTCGAGCGTCTGCAGGCCGCCATCGACTTCGCGCGTCACCGTGGCTTTGCCGGCCTGCAGCACGATCTTGGAGGCGAACGTCGCTTGCGGCCAATCGAGCAGGGCGGCGAGCATTTGGCCGACCTGGCTGGAATCGTCGTCGATGGCTTGCTTGCCGAGGATGACGAGGTCGGGCTTCTCGGCCTCGATCACCGCTTTCAAAATCTTCGCCACGGCCAGCGGCTCAACTTCGCCTTCGGCCTTCACCAGGATGCCGCGGTCGGCGCCGATGGCGAGGGCGTTGCGGATGGTCTCTTGCGCCTGCTCCGGCCCGATCGAGACGGCGATCACTTCGGTCGCCGCGTCCTTGGCGTGACCGCCGCCGCCTTCCTTCATGCGCACGGCTTCTTCGACCGCGATTTCGCAGAACGGATTGATCGACATTTTGAGGTTCGACAGATCGACGCCCGATCCGTCCGGCTTAACCCGGACCTTGAGATTATAATCGAGCACCCGCTTAACCGGGACGAGGACCTTCATCGTTGAAATCCTTGAGGATTGCCGGCGTGTCGCCACGCCTAATTCGCGTGCGCACATAAAGCCCGTAAGAAAAGGGCCGTCAATGCGACTATCGAGACAGAACCGGCTGACGCATCCGTTCCGCCGCGTGGCGGCATCCAGAGCCTGACACCAAAGTTCAAGGGGACGCTACAATGATGATAACCCGCCGCCCATTGCTGATGGGCGCCGCAGCGGCAGGGCTGATGGCGACCAATGCACACGCGCAGAGCGCTGCTGATTTCATGGGTGAGTGGTTCGGCGCGCTGGACCTCGGCTCGCAACGCCTGCGGCTTCGGCTCGTTGTGTCGGCGGGGCCGACATCGACGCTCTATAGCATCGATCAGGGCAACTCCGCGATCCCAGTGGCGACGACCACCATCACGGGCGGCCAGATTTCGCTGTCGATCCCGGTGATCGGCGGCAGCTTCCAGGGTCAGCTCAACAATGGCCGCATCGAGGGCCAGTTCACGCAGCGCGGCTCGCTGCCGCTGGTGTTTTCGCGCGAGCAGGCGGCTGAACAAGCGCCAACGCGCGAAGCGCTGACGCAAGCGGGCCTCGCCGCGCTGCGCGCCGGCTGCGGCGCGCCAGCGTTCGCCGCCGCTGCCGCAAACCGCGACGGCCGCGCCGTGGCGTTCGTGGACGGTGTCCGCGCGATCGGCCGTCCGGAGCAGGCGACGACCTCGGACAAATGGCACCTGGGCTCGATCACCAAATCGATGACGGCGACTTTGGTCGCGCGCGCCGTCGAAGCTGGCCATGTGAGCTGGAACGATACGGTCGGCGGCGTGCTCGGTGCGGCGATCCCGGAGATGCGCGCCGAGTATCGCGACGCGAACTTCCGCCATTTGCTCAGCCATCAATCCGGGCTGCCGGCCAATATCGAGATGGGGCAATTGCTCGGCTTCCCGCGCGAAAGTGCTGACGCGCGCACGGATCGCATCGCCTATGCGCGCCTCGGCCTGCAGCAAGCGCCAGTGGGCGCGAAGGGCGCGCACTTTGAATATTCCAACACCGGTTACGTTATCGCCGGCGCCATGCTCGAGGCGAAGTTGGGCGCGCCGTGGGAAACGTTGATCCGCGATCACGTCTTTACGCCGCTGGCCATGAGCAATACCGGCCAAGGCGCGCCGGGCACGCCGGGCCTTTACGATCAACCCGTCGGCCATGCGCTTGGGCCGACAACCGTCACCAATGGCCAAGCCACGGCTTCGCTCGTGCCGTTTCCGCCTGGCGGGCCGATCACCGACAATCCGGCGGCGCTTGGTCCGGCGGGCCGTGTGCACGCCACGTTTGAGGACGTGTTCAAATATCTCAACGCACACTGCGCGCGCACGTCGCCGTTCCTGCGCCGCGAAAGCTGGGAGACGCTGCACACGGCGCCGTTCGGCGGGCCGTACGCGATGGGCTGGTCGGAGCGCGAAGGCATGCTCTGGCACAATGGCTCGAACACGCTTTTCTATGCCGAGGTGATGTTCGATCGTAACCGCGGCATCGTCGCGGCGGCGGCGACCAATGATGGCCGCGTCGGCGATGTCGGCCAACCGCTCGGCGCGGCGCTTGTTGGCGCGGCGCAAGCGGTGGCTTGACCCTATTCCCGTGCTCCCCCGTTAGGGGGAGCTGTCAGCGTGCGCCACGCACGATGACTGAGGGGGCGGCGCGGATGCTTGCCAAGATTGGCGTTCGCCCCTCCGTCCGCGAACCTTGTTCGCGGACACCTCCCCCTGACGGGGGAGGACGGGAAATAGATTAGCGGCTCAGCACCGACGGCCAGTTTGCGTTGCCAGTGCGGATGAAGCCGGGGATGTCGGCTTCCCAGCGGCGCTGAATTTCGTCGTTGTAGTTGAGATAGAGCCGGCCATCGACGATGCGCCAGTTCTGCGGATTGCCGGCGGCGGTGTAGCCTTGCGCCACGGCCCAGGCGCAATAGCCGCCATACTGCGGCGTGTAGCGCGAAGGGCTGGCGCGGAAGGCGGCGAGGTTCGCGGCGGTGGCGAAGCGATATTCGTAGCCTTGATGCGTGATGCGGTGTTGCGCGCTGCCGCGTACTGGGCGGCCATCGGTGAAGTACGCCACCGGGTCGTAGCCGCCGACGGCGATGCGTGAGAGCAGCCCGGTGTGAACTGGCGGCGAGTCAGCTTGCGCTGGCGTGATGAAGCTTAGCGACGCGAAGACGATTGAGATGGCGATGAGAAGTTTGCGCATGGCGGGGCCTCAGGCGTGAGCGGCGGCGCGCGCTGGCGCGTCGACTGGTTGGGACGATGGGATGAAGGCGCGGGCGAGATCGCTGAGCAGGCCGGCGATTTCGGCGCGGCGGATAAAGAGCAGTGCGAGCGCGCTGATCCAGATCGTCACCGCCGCACCGAAAAGCCCGCCGCCGTCATTGTTCGGGTCGATGCCGAGCGGGGTGAACAGGTGAAAGCTGACCGCGCCGCTCATGACAGCGACACCGATCAGGGCGCCGAGCGCGTTCAGGCGCGTGAAGCGGGGGAGGAGGCCGATGAGGAGGAGCGCGGACGCGGCAAGTTCGGCGGAGCCGATGACGTATTGGCTGAAGAGGCCGGTGTGGCCGAATAGGCCAGCGGCGCCGAAAGATGCGGCCCAAGCGTCGAGCCGACCGAAAATTTCCTGGGTGTTGGGGTGATCGGTGAATTTGTAGCGCAGCGAATCCAGAAACACGGCTGCGGCGAACAGTGAAATGGCGATCGGCGCGTAGCGGCGAATGTGCGTAAGCATGTGACCCCTCGTATGCAGGGTAAGTCGCGCGAGAGTATGCGGCGGTTACACAAAAACGCTCCTCCCCCTTGGGGGAGGAGTTGGAGGTGGGGGGCTTTCAGAACAGAGCGCTGGCTTCAACGTGGGCGCCACATCCGGTTCGGCCCCCCACCCAACCCTCCCCCAAGGGGAGGGCTTAGAGCGTGGCGCATTTTGGCGACGCGCCGCATTCACCACGCTAAGCCACCCCCATGAGCTTTCCGGTGAATCCCGAAAAAGTCCTGCGCCTGTTTAGCCCGCTCTGGGCGTTGTTGGCGCTCTCGCTATGGCTGCACTGGGAGAGTTGGCAGGCGAAGCCGATTATGCTGGCGGCGGTCGCGTCGCTGCCGCTCGTTGCCGCTTTTGCCGCCGGTTTGATGCGCGAGCGCTGGCGGCTCGAACTCACGGCGGACGCGCTCATCCATCACACGCTCGGCCGCAGCGAACGTTTCGCGTGGTCCCGCATGGGGCCGATTGAGATAAAGCCCGCACCGCTTCCCGCGCTGCTGTTCGTCCGCACCCTCTGGTTCGCCTATCCGCTCGACGCCCCGCGCGGCGCCGAGGAACGCGCCACAAAAGTGCTCGGCCGCCGCATCCTCTGCGTCTTCGGCGACGTTAGCGCGCGCGAGCTGGTGGAGCAGATCGAAGCGTGGAGGGCGTTGAATGCGGGCGGTTGAACGCGAGGTCTGCTTTTCGCTGACAACCGCTCGCGAGGTCCTATCGGGATTCCGCAAAAAGCTTTCGCTGAGCGGAATTGATGCTGCGCTCGTCGAGGTCGATCTCGCGCTTCGATGCGGGCAGGTGCTGTCGTCTGGAGTGGAAATCGAAATAGATCGTGCCGTGAATGCCATTGGCGTCACGCTTAAGAATTGGGCGCTCCCAAATCGCGTCAAACACTCGATTTGCTTCGGCTTCGCCGACTCGCGAAATAAAGTCCTCTGAAATTTCCATGTCCTGACCAATTGTCGGAAAGATTTGATTGAACTCGGCGGCAGTGGCCTGGAATACGCTGAAGGTCGCGTTGTCCGCGCCATCAACTATCTGAATGTTTCGGAGTTCTGGGCGTGCCTCGTACACATCGATTGCGAGGCGAATTCCGCGCTCTGCAAGAGCCAAAGGCTATCGGCGCTGATTTCAATTCCCTCGTTCGACTCTTGAAGGAACATGCCGACAAACAAGTCTGGCCGATACGCTTCTAGGCTTCGCCAGACTGAGAGTTCTCTGGTGAGCGGCGAAAGCAGCTCTTGCACTTGGCCATCGAGATCGCCAGGTTCGCGACGTTCCACGCTGGCGATCCAACTGCCCGTTTTAGCTACGCGCTCACTTCCGGTTTTCTTGGACCGGATCACGTCGGCTTTGCGTGCGCATCTTGACGGCTTGGCGCCAAGGCGAGCGGTCAAGTGATCTGGCTCCAAGTCGTCCCCGAAAAATCTGAGAGCCGCGTGCGTTTCTGAAATCGCTGCCATTTTCCGATTATGCCATATCTGCGGAGAGTCCGCTCCGGGCCAACAGCGAAAAAATCACCACCGCAACACCCGCGCCCCCACAACCGCGCCAAGCGCCGCGCTCACTGCGATCCCCAGCACGTACCACGTCACGACGAACGCGACTGAGTCAGTCGGGCAATACATGGCGTAGGCCATGGCGCCGACGCCGCCGGAGAATGCGCCGATGGCTGCGCCGAGGAGCGCGAGCCGCGTCGGCGCGAAGGCGCGCATGAGCCAGAGCAACAGCGCCGATGTCGGCGCGCCCAGCACCGGGATCAGCACCACGCACCACGGCACCGCGCCGCCCATCCAAGCTTCCCAGCGCCGCTCCGGCATTTCGCCCATCAGCGCGATAAAGATCGCCCCGGCGCAGATCGCGAGAAACACAAAAACCGCGCCGATCCGCCAGCCGAGCGGCCGTCCCGGCTGCATCAATTGCACCGCGATCGGCAACACCACCGCCGCCGCCAACGCGCCAAACATCGCTTTCATCATCACCGGCATGCGCGCCGCGCCAATGTCGGGCCGCACGCCGAGGCCAATCGCCACCAGCACCGCCGCGACCAGCAATCCCACAATCACGGTGATGGCGAGCTTGCCGCCCCAGCGCGGTTTCTCCGCCTGCCCGGCGCCGCGCGCCAGCGCGTCGATGAGATGATCGGTCTTCACGTCGGCTGCTCCTCGGCCATCAGCCGCATCAGGGTCTTCAGCCCGCGGTGGATGGAAATCTTGATGTCGGACTCGCTGAGGCCGGTGGCGTCTGCGGTTTCGCGGACGCTTTTTTCTTCGAGCTTGACCATGCGGATGGCGGTGCGTTGTTTCTCTGGAAGCTTGTCCAGCAACGTGGCGACATCGCGCTTCGCATCGCTGGCTTCATAGTCGGGATCGGGCTCGCCGACATCGATGCCGTCGAGCGATGCATGCGTGCGGTGCTTGGCGCGGCGGAGAAAATCGATCAGCCGATAGCGCGCAATGGCGTAGAGCCACGCCGTCAGCGGGTAGTTCGGATCGTAGCTTTCGCGGCGCGTGTGGAGCGCCACCAGCGTCTCCTGCACCAGATCCTCCGCATCTTCGGGGTGGCCGCGCAAACGCGAGCGAAAGAACGCGCGCAACAGCGCCGCCGCTTCAGTGAGAAACGCGCGATGCGCGGCCTCGTCGCCGGCGAGGCCCTTGAGCAACAGGGCCCTGAGTGCGGCTTCGTCCGCCATTCGTCTCCCAATTCGGCTACGCGCGAGGGGCGGGCGCGGTTACGCCCTGGACGCCGACCGACGCCCCGATTAGCAAATGGGAACCCAGGCGGGGAGTGGCGATGTTCGGCCGACGCAAGAAATGCGCGCTTTTGATCGATTTCGACAATGTTCTGGGCATGACGAGCGGCGAGTTCGTCACCTCGATCGATCACTGGATCGCCTGGCTTGAGGACGGCGCTTTCGATGAGAAGCGCCGCAAGCGCGACTTCGTGGTCAAGCGCGTCTATTGGAATCCGCTTTACGAGCGCTATCGCGGCGCCTTCGAGGCGGCGGGCTTTCAAGCCTATTCCTGCGGCGCGGTCGCCAAGAGCAAGAAGAGTTCGGCCGATATCGTCATCACCTTGGACGCCGTCGATGTCGCGGCCGAGACCAAGAAGCTGCAAGAGATTATGCTGCTGACCTCGGACACCGACTTTGTGCCGGTGGTCAACCGCTTGCAGGATCGCGGCCTCGACGTTGTCGCCATGGGCCACGAGGGCAATCCGACAGCCGCCGTCTATCGCGAGTACGCCGACGACGTGGTGCTGCGCAGCGCCTTTCTGGACGCGTTCAAATATGAGCGCCCACGGCGCAAATGGTTTGGTTTGGTTCGGGTAAAGCCGCCGCCGCCCGAACCGCCGCCGCCGCCGCAACCAAAGCCGGCGCCCACGCCGCGCGCCACGCGCCTCGATCAAGCGGCCGACCGGGTTGTGCAAGCGGCGCAAGGCGCCGGCGGCGCCCAGCTGAGCCGCAAAGCCATTATTCTGGCGTTGCGCGACATTGAAGGTTTCAACACCAGCGGCGCCAAAGCGTGGTTGGGCTACGGCGCGTACAGAAAGATGCTGCTCGCCATCGCCAGCAAGAAACGCGGTGAATTGCGCCTCTATTCGTATCGCAATGGCGGACTGGCGGTTGCCTATCGCCCGCCCGAGCCGCCGGCTAACGGCGGGTCGGGCTGAACGTCAACGGCGGTTACACGTCGTCGTTGGCGAGGTGGGCGGCGAAGTCCATGCCGAGCGAAATCTCGTTACAAGCGCGGCCTCGGCCAGGCCGATGCGCCAGCTCCGAGATGTTCGCACGCAGGATCGCCACATAGTGATCTGCTTGCGGGCGGGACCACCTTTTGCGCGTGTAGCGCCAGATATCCTTGATGTCGCGTTCTGCTTCCGGCCTGATCGTGAGATCAAGCACCCCGATCATCCTCGGCGTGCAGTTCAGCGATCAACTTGTCGAAATCCAGCGGCACGGGCGGACCGCTTTCGTCGCCTTCGCGGATGAGTTCGCGCAACTTCTGCAGCTTCGCTTCGCGCTCTTCCAGCAGACGCAACCCGTCGCGAACCACCTCACTGGCGGAGCCGTAGCGTCCGGACGCCACGAGAGACTCGATGAAGTCCGAGAAGTGGCTGCTGAAGGAGATTGAGGTGTTCTTGCTCATGGGCGTCTTATACCAAAAATTGGTACAATCCGCAACTCAGCGCCGCCGAAACGGATCGGCCGGGTAAACGCCGAGCACTTTCAGGGAGGACGAGAAGAACGCCAGCTCTTCCAGCGCCAGCCGCAGGTTCTGCTCCTCCGGGTGGCCTTCGACTTCGACGAAGAACATTGCCGCCGAGAACGCGCCGCCTTCGATGTAGCTTTCGAGCTTGGTCATGTTGACGCCGTTGGTGGCGAAACCGCCGAGCGCTTTATAGAGCGCCGCCGGCACGTTGCGGACGCGGAAGACGAAGCTTGTCATGCACGGGCCTGAACCGGCCGCGGCGTTTTGCGGTTCGCGCGCGAACACCAAGAAGCGCGTGGTGTTGTGCGGTGCGTCGGCGATGTCGGCCTTCAGCACTTTGAGATCGTAGATCTCGCCCGCCAGCCCAGAGGCCAGCGCGCCGATGCGCGGATCGCCGAGCTCGGCGATTTCGCGCGCGGCGCCGGCGGTGTCCGCCGTCTTCACCGCGGCGACGCCGAGCTCGCGCAATTGCTTGCGGCATTGGCCGAGCGCTTGCGGGTGCGAGCGCACATGCGTCAGCCCTTCGAGCGTCGCGTCCTTCAGGCCGAGCAGCTGGTGCTTAATCGGCACGAAGCGTTCGCCGATAATGTAGAGCCCGCTTTCGGGGATCAGCGTGTGAACGTCGGCGACGCGGCCGGCGACGGAATTTTCGACCGGGATCATCGCGTAAAGCGCTTGACCCTCGGTGACGGCGGCGAAGGCGTCCTCGAAGCTGGCGCACGGTAGCGCCTCCAGTTCGGGGAAGGCGGCGCGGGCGGCGATGTGGGAGTTCGCCCCAGGTTCGCCTTGAAAGGAAATATACTCGGTCATTGGCGGCGAGCGTTAGCGCATGGGCCGCGTTTGCGGTAGAGGCGTGGCGCAATGGGCGTGGCGCAAAGTGTCGAAAGCGCGATTTTGGCGCAAACGCGTAGGGGCTTGCGGACGCTCCTGGCTGTGCCCGCAGCGCGCGCCGCTGGCTTGGCCGTGGTCGAAGACCTGCAGATCGAGGGCGCTGAGGGGCTGCTCAGGGCGCGCTACTATCAGGCCGCCGACGCGGTGAGCGCCCCGCTGATTGTGTTTTTCCACGGCGGCGGTTTCGTCTGCGGCGACATCGATACGCACGATTCGATTTGCTCGTGGCTGGCGAAGTCATCGCGGGGGCGGGTGCTGTCGGTGGGCTATCGGCTCGCGCCAGAGACGCCGTTTCCGGGGCAGTTGCACGATGTACGCGCGGCGTGCGCGTGGGTGTTTCAGAATGCGCAACGCTTTGGCGCCGAGCCAAACCGCATCGCCGTCGCCGGTGATAGCGCTGGCGCTTATCTCGCCGCGACGATGGCGCTGGAGATCAATCGCGTCACGTCGGGCGCTGTCGCGCTGCAAGTTCTGCTCTATCCGCTCATTCACGTGCACGACACGTTGTGGGCGGAGGAGGAGTTGCGCAACTTTCGCTTTCTCGGGCGCGTCGCGTGTCTCTACATCGCGAAGAGTCTCGGCGCTGAAGCGTTGCCGTCGCTACTTGATGTCGATCTCTCGGCAGCGCCGCCTACCATCATTGCCGGCGGTGGGCCGATGGACCCGGTGCGCGCCGACGTGCGCCGGTTCGTGGCGGCATTGCGCGGGGCGGGCGTGCGTGTCACTGAGAAAAAGTATCCGCCGCTGATGCATGGCGGACTGAATTTCACGGCTTACTCGAAAACTGCCACCGGCGCATTGCGCGACGTCGGAGAATTGGTGCGCGCGGAATTCGCTTCGTAGAAGCGACTCGGAGGGAACCTTATGCGCTTCATTCTTGGCATCGCCGCGATCGCCTTAGCCGCAGCCTGCACGCCAGCAGCGACAACTCAAACAGCGGCTACAAGCGGCTGCCAAGCCGCCGCGACGGAGACGTGGACGCCTGCGGACGGCGCTGATCCGCTCACAATCGAGGCGAACAGCTCCGGTCCCGATTGCGCGCACGCCATTGCAACGCTGACGGTCCGTGATGCGAGCAACGACGTCATGTTCACGGATGTTTTCGTCACCGAGCAGGTGATGTTGCTGGCCGGCGTGCCGGACGCCGCGGCGATGCAGACGGCGTTGGCGGAATGGATCGATTCCGACCGCCAAACCTTCGCGACGAGTGCGGCGCTGCCGGATTGGCCGCAAGGCGCCGAAAGCCCCGATGCCGGCGAATTTCCGTTGCACGTCGACGATACGCTAAACCGCGCGAATTATCTGGCGCTGCGCAGCCGGGGTGTTCCCACACTCTGCTATGTGCAGGGGATGGAGAGCTTGAATTGTCTGGCGCTTGAAAACGATCTGCTGACGCCGATCGGGATCCAGCAGTTTCCAGGTTAAGCGGTAAGCCGCACCGGCACGACGGCCGCACGCAGCGGCATCGGCCGGATGCGCGCCAAACGCAGCGCTGCGGCACAGAGCGTGTCGCGCGTTGCAGGCTTGACCAAGTGCTCGGCGGCGCCAAGTTCGATGGAGCGGCGGCGGTCCTCTTCGATCGACAGCACTACGATCGGGATAGATCGCGTCTCCGGATCAAGCGCGAGATCGGAGATGACTTGCCAGCCGTCCCGGTCGGGAAGGTTGATGTCGAGGATCACCAGCGAAGGCTTGAGGCTCCGCGCCAACGTAAGTCCAGCTTCTGCCGTGCGTGCGCATTGGACGGCGAAGCCAACTTGCGTCAGGGCGCGTATGGCGAGATCGCGGGCGCTGGCTTCGTCGTCGATGACGATAGCGAGCGGCGCGTCCTCGGCGCCTTCGCGGTCAAAGACGTCTTCGTTGCCGCTATCGCCGTAGCCTTGATAGAATTGCGGCACCCAGAGCGTAAACGTCGCGCCTTTGCCGAGTTCACTGCTCACTGAAACGTCGCCGCCCATCATCTGGGCCATGCGGCGGGTGATCATCAGGCCAAGGCCGGTGCCGCCGAACTCGCGTGCGGTGTTGGCGCTGGCTTGTTCAAAGGCTTGGAACAGCCGCGTCATCTGTTCAGAGCTGAGGCCGATGCCAGTGTCGGCGACGGTGAAGACCAAGCGCGCTTCGCCGGCTTGCTCCATGCGCCGCATCGAGAGCGAGACGCTTCCGTTGCGGGTGAATTTGCAGGCGTTGGACAAGAGGTTGAGCAGGCACTGGCGCAATTTCTGCGCGTCGACGTAGGATTCGCCGATCTGCTCGATGTCGCAATCAAGTGTGTTGCCGTTCTTGCTCGCCAGCAATTGCGCTGTCGAAGCCGCTTCGGCGACGATGCCGCGTGGATCGCTCGGCGCGGCGAGCACGTCCATGCGGCCGGCTTCGATTTTGGAGAGATCGAGAATGTCGTTGATGACCGCCAGCAAGTGGCGCGCGGCCATGTTGATGCGCTGCAAGTCGGCGATCGCGCTGGCATCGCCGCGGTCCTCGGAATCCTCGGCGAGAATCTCGGCATAGCCGATGATGGCGTTCAGCGGCGTCCGCAATTCGTGGCTCATATTGGCGACGAATTGGGACTTGGCGCGGTTGGCGCCTTCGGCCACCGCGCGCGCTGTTTCAGCAGCGATGCGCGCCTCAGCGGCGTCGCGCAGCACGGCGAGGGCCCGGGCCATGTCGCCGATCTCATCGCCGCGGTTGAGGGCCGGAATGTCGGAGTCATAATTGCCGTCGGCAATGGCGCGGATCGAGGCGGAGAGCGAGTCGATCGGCTGCACCAGGCCGACGCGGAGCAGCGCCACCACAAAGCCCAACACGACAATGAACAAACATGCCGCCAGCATTAGGGTGCCGGTGCGATCGTTGGCCAACCTATTGGCGCGCGCCAGCAGCATGCCGTCGAGCGATGTGGAAATACGCTCAGAGAGATCCGCCAGCGCGAATTGTGCGCCGGCTTCGGTGGCGACAAGCTCTCTGAGATCGAGACGGCCGCGATCGAGCGCGCGTTCGATATGCCCGCGATAAGCAGCGAAATTGGTGATTACGGCGTACGACGGTGGCCCGAGCGTTGTGCTCAGCGTCGCGTCGGGCGCGCTGTCGGTCATCGCGTCCATGGCATTGCTGAGTGAATTTGATGCGCGTTCGAGCAGCGCCAACTCCTGCAGCACCTGCGTGCGCTCGCCCTCGCCGACGCGGCGGTCGGCAAAGACTTGCTCAGTCAGGCTGGCTAGGTCGCGCGCCTGTTGCGCCAGCATCGGCGCGCGTTCGAGCACGATGGCTGCGGCGTAATGGCTGGTGCGCTCGGGATCGCGCACGAGGTGAGCGCGGTCGCCGACTTGGTGGGCCAGGTCGCAGAGCGCCATGACGGCGGCGCCGGCGGCGGTGGCGCGGGCGCGGTCATTGTTGAGCACGGTGCGCATCGCCGTGATTGAACGCTCTGAAAGCTCTGCCGTTTGCAAGCCTTCGCCGTAGCGTCGTTCGGCTGAGCGCAGCGCTCGGATGGCGGCGCTGATATTGTCGACGTCGTCGTGGCCAAGCTGTTGAGCGCGCGACTGCATGTTGAGCAGGGCGTGCGCTTCGTTGATGACACGGAGATAGGCGCCGCCGTCGCGTTCTTGGCGCGCGACATCGACCAAACGCTGTTGCTCATCGGCGAGCTTGCTGCCGACGAAAATCAGCGGAATGAGGAATAGCGCAAACGCGAGGGCTAGTTTCTGGCTGGTGGATGCCGTTTGCACGACGCGCCATGCTTTCTGACGCGCCGTGGCCATGCGGCGCACAATCGTTTCTTTCGCGTTCATTGTTGTCCCCAGCGGCACGCGCGTGCTTGGAACAACTAAGCGTGCAAGTGGATAATGAGCGCTGAAGAAAATACGCGAAAACGCGCGTAAGTGTTGGCGAATTGCTAAAGCAACTGCATCGCCCCTTAACGCGCGCTCACACCTATGCGCGAAGCGTAAACGTCAGCCCAAAGCGGCGCGCGCGGCTTCGAGATCGGGCGGGCTGTCGACGCCCTTCGGAAAATCGGTGACGGCGTCGGCGGTGATGGTCATGCCCATTTCCAACGCGCGCAATTGTTCGAGCTTCTCGCGCAGCTCCAGCGGCGACGGCGGCGCGGCGACGAAACGCGCGAGCGCATCGCGGCGATACACGTAGATGCCGACGTGGCGTTCGATCGGACCTTCGCCCCACGGCGCCGGCGCGCGTGTGAAGGCGAGGCAGCGTCCGTCAGCAGCGCGAATGGCTTTGACGATGTTGGGGTTGGCGCGTTCGTTTTCGTCGTTCGACGGCGACACCAAGGTGGCGATGTCGGCGCCTGGCCGCAGTGCCGCCACCGCGCGCGCGACATCAGGCGAACGCATGGTCGGCATGTCGCCCTGCAAGTTCACGACAACGTCGAAGCGCCGCTCCGGGTCGAACGCTTGTAGAGCGGCGTGGACCCGGTCCGAGCCTGAGGGCAGGTCGGGGTCGGTCATGGTGACATGGGCGCCCGCCTTGAGCGCCGCTTCCATGACCTCTTCCTCCGCTGCCGCCACCAGCACCGGACCGGCCTTGGCGGCGCGGGCGAGGTCGATCACCCAGGCGATCATGGGCCGGCCGTGGATATCGGCGAGCGGCTTGCCGGGCAGTCGACTGGAGGCCATGCGCGCGGGAATGACGATAACGGAGTTCATGCGTGGGGATTGCCGTGCGGCGGTTCGCCGCGCAAGGCCGATGAGACGCGCCCGCGTCACAGCCGCCGCTTGGCGTGGCGCGCGACGCAGGCCATAAACCCGCCGTCTGTTTCGGCCGCGCGCGGCCACCCAGGGCTTTGCAATGAGCGATCTGCGGATGAATACGGTGTTTGGGGCCCTGTTGGCTTCAGTGCTTGGCGTCATGGGCGTCGGGGTGCTGGCTGACACCTTGGTACACCCGAACTACCCCGACACACCCGGCTATCTGCCGGAAGTGGTGCTGGCGACGCCGGGCGCTGCCGAAGCCCGGACCGGCCCGCCGGACTTTGGCCGCTTGTTCGCCGACGATGCGCAGCTGCAGGAGCTGATCGCCCGCGGCCAGCGCGTTTCGGCCCAATGCACGTCCTGCCATACGTTCGACGCTGGCGCCGCGAACGGCATCGGTCCGAACTTACACGACGCCTTCGGCCGCGCTGTCGCAAGTCATGGCGGCTTCGAATACTCGGAAGGCATGCAGGGCCATGGCGGCGCTTGGGACTATCTTGCGCTGAATGAGTTCCTAACCGCGCCGTCCCGCGCGGTGCCTGGCACCAAGATGGCGTTCGCAGGTTTGCGCGGTGATCAGGATCGCGTTGCGATGATCGCCTATCTGCGCTCGATTTCGCCGAACAACGTGGCGCTGCCCGCTCCATTGCCGGAGGCGGCGCCAGCTGAAGCGGCTGAGGGTGAAGCTGCTGCGCCGACGGACGGCGGCTAAGGCCGGCGGATCGTTCGGGGCGGGCCGTTGCGCGCGATCGCGTCGGCGAGCGGTTCGATGACCGTCTGCATGTGAAAGGCGTTGGCGTGCAGCAATTCGCTGTCGCTGCGCATAAGGCCGACGTGACCGGGCCAGAACACCAAGTCGCCGCGCTGTAACTTTGAGTCGAGCGGGATTGGTTGCCCCACTGAGGTTTCCTGCATGTCGGCATCGCGCGGTACATTGAGTCCGCCAGCTTCTAGCGCTGTCTGCACGATGCCGGAGCAATCGGCTGCGCTCGAATCCTTGCCGCCCCACAAATAGGGCAAGCCCACGAAACCTTCGGCGCTCGTGACCCAATCGCGTGCGCGTTCGTCGATCGGGGCGATGTGCGCCGCGTAAACCCAGCCGCCGCGGCTCAATTGCGCAAAACCGTTCTCGAAGCCGGTGATGGTCAGCTTGGCGTTGAGGCTGAGCGGCGAGGGCGGCTGCGATTTCTTGTCGGGCTCGGGAAACACCAAAGTGCGCAGCACCGCGACACGGTGCGTTGGCGCGTGGATCTCGGTGTCAAAACTATCGGCGCGGGCGTAGCCGACATAGTTGTCGAGACGCGCTTGGCCCCAGACCCAGCCTTCGTCATCGCGATCGTAGACGTCGAACAGTTCGCCATAGAGCAACTGCGTTTCCAGCCGCGCAACGAAAGACGGCGCCTCGCGTAGAACGGAGGCGCCGACTCTGACTTGATGCGGAACGCCTTCAACGAAGCGCTCCGCATCAACCTTACCTTTGAGCTTCGCCGCCGCCACATCAGTGCGCGCCGGCGTTAGCCTTGGATCATTCATGAAACCGCTTGTAGCATCGGTCTCGCTTGTGTGCCGCCTTCGCCTTGCAGAATGGTGGCGCCCAGTTGTTCCAGGAATGCGTCACCCTTTTCGGTGCGTTCCACGAACACGTTGCGGCCGTCCTTCGGATCGCGGCGGCGCTGGACGAAGCCCAGGCGCGACAGCGTGTCGAGCGCGCGTGTGATCGCCGGCTTGCCGACGTTCAGGGTCGAGGCCAAGCCGCGCACGGTGTGCGGGGCCGGCTGTAGGCGCACCGTCATCAGCACCGCCAATTGGCGGGCCGTCAGATCCGGCGCGTCAGAACGAACTGTGGTGACGGTAACCCGACGCCACAGGTCCAGGGCTTCCACTTGATTTTGACCGAGTTCCATGACGCTCCCTCCAATTGAATCGCAAGTGGAAGGTTCGCTGATTTGGTGGTCGGTGCAAGCACGAAACCACAAGATGTTGTGGGCAAGCCGAAATGGTTAACTAAACCTTGCGAAATAGCCCGGAACGATCCCTATCCGCCAAGGGGTTTTTCGGCGTGCAAAAATCGCGGCGGCCGATCGAACCAAAGCGGCTGCCCGGGCGACTTAATCCACGAGAGGGGCGACATGGCCATGGGCCGCGGACTTGAGCAGGCGCTGGACGATTATCTCGTCCTGCTGGCGCAGAGCGGCTCGCAAGAGGCGTTCGCCCGGCTGATCGCGCGCTGGTCGCCGAAGCTTCTGGCCTTCGCAGCCCGCACGCTCGGCACAACGGAGGTCGCAAAAGATGTGGTGCAGGAAACGTGGGAAGCCGCCGTGCGCGGATTCAAGCGTCTCGATGACCCGGCGCGTTTCGGGCCGTGGCTTTACGCCATCGCGTCGCGCAAATGCACTGACGCGCTGCGTTCGAAGTACCGTCACGCGCGCAACGCCGCTGCAATCGCCGATGCGCCAAGCGAAACAATTGAGAGTAGCGCTGACGCATCGCTCGATCTTGCGGCCGCACTCAAACTGCTGCCGGCCGAGCAACGCGTCGTCGTCAGTCTCTTTTTCGGCGAGGACATGAGCATCGCCGACATCGCCGCCGCGACGGGCGTTCCGTCCGGTACTGTGAAGTCACGTTTGTTTGCGGCGCGCAAAGCTCTGCGTGCGCGCTTGGAGAAGTGAAATGACCAACCTCGATAACGCCATCCGCGAAGCGCTGTCAGCAGAAGACGCCGCTTTCCTCGCGCGCTTCGAGCAAGAAGGAAAGTTCACCGAAGCCATGGGAACGTTCCGCGGCCAATCCGGCGTGCTCAACGTCTTCGCGGCGATCATCACCTTCGCGATGTTCGGCGGCTTTGTGTATTGCGGGTGGAACGCTCTCCAAGCCGAAGCTGTGCGCGACACCGTGTTATGGAGCTCCGGCGCAATCCTCACCATGCTCGCCGTGGCGATGCTGAAAATGTATTTCTGGATGGAGATCAATCGCAACGCCACGCTCCGTGAAGTGAAGCGGCTTGAACTGCAAGTCGCGCGCTACGCTGCTAGCCATAGCGCGTCTTGATCACCCGGTACGAAGCCCGCAAAGCCTGTGCTTCGCCGCCTTGCGGGCGGCTGTGCTTTTCCTTGGGGGCCCAGGCGAAAATATCGAAGTGCGCCCAAGTCGGCACGGTGACGAAGCGGCGCAGAAACAGCGCGCCGTAGATGGAGCCGGCCATGGCGCCGTCGCCGGTGTTTTTGAGATCGGCGATCGGGCTGTCCATGTCGTTATCGTAGGCGTCCCAGAGCGGCATGCGCCAGATCGGGTCCTGCGTCTCGAGCGCGGCGCTGGCGAACTCCGCCGCGAGGGTTTCATCGCCGGTGTAGAAGGGCGGAATGTCGGGGCCGAGGGCCGTGCGGGCGGCGCCGGTGAGGGTGGCGAAGTCGAGCAGTAGCGCCGGCTCATCTTCGCACGCGCGCGCCAGCGCATCGGCGAGCACTAAGCGGCCTTCGGCGTCGGTGTTGTCGATCTCGACCGTCAGCCCTTTGCGGCTCTTGATGATGTCTCCCGGGCGGAAGGCGTCAGCGGAAATGGCGTTCTCGGCCACAGCCAGAAACACATCGAGCCGCACATTGAGCTTCGCCTGCATGACGAGTTGGCCGAGCGCGAGAGCGTGCGCGGCGCCGCCCATGTCCTTCTTCATCATCCGCATGCCGGCGGCGGGTTTGATGTCGAGCCCGCCCGTGTCGAACGTGATGCCTTTGCCGACGATGGCGACGCGCGGCGCTTTTTCATCGCCCCACGAGAGATGCAGCAAGCGCGGCGCTTGCGCGGCGGCGCGGCCGACGGCGTGCAGCAGCGGATAATTCTGCTTCAGCAATTTATCGCCGACAATGGCTTCGAATTCGGCCCCGCACGCTTTCGCCACGTCTTCCGCAGCCGCCTGCAAAGAATCCGGGCCCATGTCGTTGGTCGGCGTGTTGACGAGGTCGCGGGCGAGCCAGGAGGCTTCGACAACGCGGGCGGCGTCGGCCATGTCGGCGCCCTCGGGGGCGCAGAGGCGGGGGGCGGGGCGCTTGCGCTTCTTGTAGCGGTCGAACGCATAGGCGCCGAGGCCCCAGGCGATGGCGATCGACGCGCCAGCGAACTCGCGCGGCGCAAAGGCGATGCGGTAATCTCCGGCCGGCAGATGCTGCGCCAGTGCGCCCATGACGGTGACGTTGGCCTTGTCGCCGACGCCGAACAGCACGCGCTCGATCGAGCCGTCGGTGGCGGGGGCAAGCAGGATGCGGCCGTTCTGGGCTTGGAAATCGTGGGCGGCGGCGAGACGGCGCAGGCTCTCGGAATGGCCCTCGCTCCAGGCTTTCCAGTCGCTGGCGCGGATGGCGTCGATGGGGACGGCGGCGCCGTTGGCGTCGGTGATGAAGGGCAGCTTGGTCATCTGAGTTACCTAGGGCGCCATTAGCCCTTTGTTGAGCATGTCGGGGCAGCATTAGCCGCTTATTAGGATTCGCGCCCATGCACCGTCTCCCCGCCGCGCTGCTCGCCGTTTCTGCGCTCGCCGCCTGCTCCACGTTCGGCGGCGGCCAGCAGGCCGTCGACACCACCGGCGCTGTGCAAGGCGCGCGTCCGGTCGACCGCCAGGCGCGCGAGCGGGTGGGCCGCGAGGACATGCTAACGCAAATGGCGTTCTGGGCCGGCGAGTACCAAACCTTCCCGAACGATCTGGAGGCGGCGCAGCGTTTCTCTGAAGCGCTACGCAAGGGTGGGCGTATCGATCGGGCTGCGCAGATCGCCGGCGAGGCGATCGGCCGCTTTCCCGCAGACCGCCAGTTACTGACAACCTATGGCTTGGCGCAAATCGCGTCCGCGCGCCCGCAAGAAGCGTTGCAGCCGTTGACGTTGGTGGCCGAGGCCGAGCCCGACAATTGGCGCGTGCGCTCGGCGCTGGGCGCCGCGCTCGATCAGCTCGGCCGCTTCAGCGAGGCGCGGCTGGCCTACCAAGAAGCTCTGGCGCTGCAGCCGAACGATCCGCGCATCCTCACCAATCTCGGCGTCTCGCACATCATGGCGGGCGAGCCCGCCGACGCTGAACCGATCCTGCGCCAAGCTGCCGGATTGCCGAACGCGCCAGCCGAAGCGCGCCAGAACCTCGCCATCGCGCTGGCTCTGCAAGGCCGCTTCGACGAAGCCGAACAGATCGAGCGCGTGGATCTACCGCCGGCGCAAGCGGCGCAGAATATCGAATATCTGCGCGGGCTCTTGAGCGACCCGCGCAGATGGGGCGATGTGGGTCGGCCGGGCTAAGCCTGCGCCGATACCGCACACAGCGCCGCGCGCTCCAGCGAACGCGGTTCGCCGAAGTGCCTAGTCTTTCTGTTGGTCTTCCCAAGGTGGGAGGCGGGGCGCGTGGACCGCGCCGGGTAGTGCCGAAGACGGCGCCGCTCATCGCAGCGCCTCGCGCGGTGCACGCGCCCCGTTAGCGTTCGTTCTTTCCCGGATGCCGGTACAGGATTTGTGCCTGGTCCGGTCTAGTGCAGTCCTCGCGTGTTTGCGCACGCAATTGGCTGGTCCCAGCCGGGGCTTAGATCCAGCCGACATTACCGGTTCTCGTGTGCAAGCTTCTCCGAGAAACTTGGACCTCGCGGTTTGCATCCCCAACGAGCAGACTTTCAGCGCTGCGCAAATTCGCTACGCTTACTCCACACCGAACGCCGTTCTGACCTTTCAAGGTTCGGAGCTCTCGAAATCCTCCCGTGTCAGAACGCAGCCATCCTACGCGCAGCACAAATCGGTCGGATTGATTTTTGCGAAGGGGGGGTGTTTTCAACGAAGACGCGCGGAAAAAGTGGGGATAGGCGGGGGCTCTATCCTCGGTTTCGGGAGAATGAGTGACGCGCCTATGGGCTTCCCCTTCGGTCGCGAGCGAAATATCACTGCGGCGGATGGCTCAGCGCGTCGCCATCTTGCAGGCTGTTTGCCAATGAACGACAATGTGGTGGTTATTGCGCGGTTCACATGGCTCCATGTGCTCCTCACGCTTGTTGCCGGCGTGGTGCTGGTGTTCTTGTTGTACTATTTTTTGGCGCGTCCGCCGCAATCAATGAGCGTTGTTTACGCGCGTGCGCTGGCAATCCTATCTGCCGCGGCGACTGCATACTATTTTTGGCGTTCCGCTCGGATATTCAAGTCGCTTGTCTTTGAGGACTCGGTGGCGATTTTCATGCGCGAGGGGTGGTTGCAGGGGGCTGGGCGCAGGCGAATAAAAGTGGCCGAAATTGAGAGCTTCGAGTTGCGGGTGAATGAGGCTGGTCGAGCCGTGTTGACGGTGCTCCTCAGCTCCAACGCAAGAGTCAGAGTGCCTGTCACAGGGATGGAGCCCGCTCCAGACGAAATTGCTCAAAGACTCTCTGATCTGACATTCAAGCCGCTAGTGAATCAGGTCAGAAAAGCGTGAGCCAGGGGCGTGCGGCACCGCGCCCCTACCGGCTGCTCAGCATTTCGTTCACTTGGATGGCGGCGGGGCCGATGATGACGGCGAAGAGGACCGGTAGGAAGAACACGATCATCGGCACGGTCAGCTTCGGCGGCAGCGAGGCGGCCTTCTTTTCAGCTTCCGACAAACGCAGATCGCGATTTTCCTTGGCCATCACGCGCAGCGCTTGGCCGACGGGCGTGCCGTACTTCTCTGCTTGCGTCAGCGCCATGGCGACAGCCTTGACGCCTGGGTGATTGGTGCGGCGGGCGAGGTTCTCGTACGCCATGCGCCGATCGGGCAGGTAGGAGAGCTCAGCTGTGGTCAGCGCGAATTCTTCGGCCAGCTCAACCGAGGCCGGCGCGATTTCGGTGCCGACGCGCTGCAGCGCCATCTCGATCGACATGCCGCTCTCGACGCAGATCAGCATCATGTCGAGGCTGTCGGGAAACGCCTCCATGATTTTGCTGCGGCGTTTGTCGGCGAGATTCTTCAGATAAAGGTTCGGTGCGTAATAGCCGAGCGCAACGCCGCCGACGACGGCGGCGAGCTTCATGTGCAAGGGCAAATCGGCGCCGAGGGCGACAACATAGAAGAGGCCGAAGAGGCCGAACCCGATTGGGAGCGCGGCGCGGTAGAAGTAGAACATGGTCTGCGCCGCGTGGCCGCGAAGGCCAGCGCGGATCAGCTTTTCCGACAGGGTGTCGTCGGCCAGCGCCTTTTGCAGATTGAACTTGTCGACCAGATTTTTGGCGAAGGAGTTGGCGTTCTTGTGCTGCAGCGATTGGTTGCCCTTCGCCAGATCAGCGCGGCTTTTCTTGCGCAGCTCTTCGCGCTTCTTTGCAACTTCTTTCAGCCGCGAGCCGAGCCGGTCTTCCGACATTGCAGGCGCGGCGACTGTCACGATTGTCGCAAAGCAAGCGCCCGCCGCCAGCACGCCGGCGATGGTCAGCGGATCGGTCAGGGTGTCGACGATACCGGGCATGTCCGCGCTTTCAGAATTTGAAGTTGACCATTTTGTGCATGATGAAAATGCCGGCCCCCATCAGCAGCGCGCTGCCGAGCAGGAGCAGGTGGCCGACTGGGTGTTCGAACAGAACGCCGATGTAAGCCGGACGCGTGAAGTAGACGAGACCGCCGACACAGATCGGCAAAGAGCCGATAATCATCGCCGAGGCTTTCGCCTCCGCCGACAGCGCCTTGACCTTCTCGATCATCAGCTTGCGCGAACGCAGAACGGTGGAGAGATTGCCGAGCGATTCCGACAAGTTGCCGCCGGTCTTTTGCTGGATGACGAGCACGATCGAGAAGAAGTTCACTTCCGGTAGCGGCATGCGATCAAACATACGCTGCAAGCCAGTTTCGAGCGGCACGCCCATCGATTGTGAATCGACCAAAGCTTGGAATTCGCTCTGTAGCGGTTCTGGGCTTTCGGCGGCGATGATGCGCAAGCACTGGCCAAGCGGCAGGCCGGACTTGACGCCGCGGACGATGACGTCAATGGCGTCGGCGAGTTGACTGGCAAACTTCTTTTGCCGGCCGCCGACGAGCATCCCCAGCACCCAGCGGGGGAGACCGAAAAGGCCGATGAAGAAGCCCATCGCGGCGCCGATCAGGCCCTGAACGATCAGACCCGCGAGCGCCAGGACGACGGCGGCGCCGGCAGCCATCATCCAATACTGCATCACGCTGAGCTTGATGCCCGCTTGCGCGATCTGCCCCTTCACCGAATAGCGCCGCTTGCGTGATTGCTTTTCGGTGTTGGAAAGTTCCTTCAGCGCTTCCTGCGTGGTTTGCCGGCGCTTCATCGCCGCCATTTCGACCGCCTGATTGCGGCGATCGGGTTTGACTCCGCCACCTGCGACGGCTTTGACGCGCTTGGTTGCAGTTGTGGGCTGGCGATCGCCGCCGGCGAAAACAAAACCGACGCCGCCGATCGCCACGAACGCCAACACCGCGGCGATGAGGGCCGGATCCATCAGGCGGCCTCCGACTCGTCCAAAGCTTGCGCCAGTTCTTTCTCTAGACCGAAATAGCGCGCCCGCTCCCAAAAGCGTGGGCGGCCGACGCCGGTGCCTTTGTGGCGGCCGGTGATGCGTCCGTTCTGATCTTCGCCCTGAATTTCGTAGACCATCAGATCTTGCGTGATGATTGTATCGCCTTCGAGGCCGAGCACTTCCGTAATCTGCGTAATGCGGCGCGAACCGTCGCGCAGACGGGCGGCCTGAATAACGACGTCGACGGCGGCGACGATGATTTCGCGGATCGTCTTCGGCGGCAGCGAGAAGCCGCCCATGGTGATCATCGATTCAAGACGGGAGAGGGCTTCGCGCGGCGTGTTGGCGTGCAGCGTGCCCATCGAGCCGTCGTGGCCGGTGTTCATCGCCTGCAGCAAGTCGAATGACTCGCTGCCGCGGACTTCGCCGACGATGATCCGTTCGGGACGCATACGCAGGCAGTTTTTGACCAGATCGCGCATCGTGACCTGACCAGAGCCTTCGAGGTTCGGCGGCCGCGTTTCCAGGCGCACCACGTGCGGCTGCTGCAGCTGTAGTTCGGCGGCGTCTTCGCAGGTGATGACGCGCTCGGTCGGGTCGATGAAGGCGGTCAGCGTGTTGAGCAGGGTGGTTTTGCCCGAGCCGGTGCCGCCGGAGATCAGCACGTTGCAGCGGCAGGCGCCGATGATCTGCAGGATTTTCGCGCCCGCCGGCGAGATCGAGCCGTACTCCACCAGGTTGGAGAGCTTCAGTTTGTCTTTTTTGAACTTCCGGATGGTGAGTGTCGGGCCATCGATGGCCAGCGGCGGCACGATGACGTTGACGCGTGACCCGTCGGGCAAACGCGCGTCGCATATGGGCGAGCTTTCATCGACACGGCGGCCGACCTGGCTGACGATGCGTTGGCAGATGTTCATCAGCTGGCCGTTGTCGCGGAAGCGGATGGCGGTCTTCGATGTCTTGCCGTTGACTTCGATGAACACGGCGTTGGCGCCGTTGACCATGATGTCGGCGATGTCGTCGCGCGCCAGCAGCGGCTCAAGCGGGCCGTAGCCAAGGACGTCGTTGCAAATGTCGTCGAGCAGGGCTTCCTGTTCGGCGATCGACATCACGACATTCTTGATCGAGATGATTTCAGCGACGATGTCGCGGATCTCGTCGCGCGATGATTCCGGATCGAGCTGCGCCAGTTGCGTCAGATCGATGGTCTCAATCAGCGCGTTGAAGATCGTCGACTTGACGCGGTAGTACGCCTCGGACCGATATTCCGGCGTCTCGCCCACTTCGGCCGACGCTTGCATGCGCGCGTTGGGTGCGTTTACGGACGGCGCAGCGGCGCGCGGGGGCGCTGCCGGTGGCGCGTTGGCGGTGCGCGGCGGAGGGGCCGCGGCGGGCTTTGAGCCTACCGACGCTTGTGTACGGGTGACAGGCGGCGGCGCGGCGGCCGGCGCCATAGGCGCCGCGCTCGGAGCTTCGCCTAGACCTCGCTTACCGAACATTCAAACCCCTAGCGTTTCAGGAACGGGATCTTGTCGGTGAACGACGCCTTCTTCGCCTCCACCGGTTTGCGTCCCGTCAGCGATGCAGCGAGTGCATCGATCGCCAACGCGGTCTTCGACTGCGGAGCGACTTCGCTGATCATCTGACCGTTATTCGCGGCCAGACCGAACAGCTGGGGATCGAACGGAATTGAAGCGACAGGCTCGGCGCCCAGCGCTTCGGCGAAATCTTTCAGCGGAATTTCCGGCCGCTTCGGTACGCCGACCATCGACAGCACCACTGTCGGCGGCGAGTCGTAGGGGCGCATCGCCTTCAGCAGGTCAATTATGTTCTTGGTGTTGCGCAAGCTGGCGAGGTCGGGCCCGGCGACGATGATGGCGTCGTCAGCGGCCAGTAGCGTGTGCTTGACCCACGATGTCCAGACGTGCGGCAAATCCAGCACGACGAACGGGCTGGTGCGGCGAATGCGTTCGATCACCATCTCGTAGGATTGCGGATCGAGTTCGAATTCGCGTTCGAGAGTCGCTGGCGCGGTCAACATCTGCAGGCGCTGCGTCTGCTTGGTGGTGACGCGCTCGAGGAAGACATCGTCAACGCGATCCGGCGCCATGAGCGCGTCGGCGATCGATTGCGGCGGGTCTTGGTTGAAGTCGAGCGCGGCGGTGCCAAACGAGAGGTCGAGATCGAGCAGGGTGGTGTTGGATTCCTGCCGCTCGGCGATCGACCAGGCGATGTTGTGCGCAATGGTGGAGGCGCCGATGCCGCCGCGGGCGCCGATAACAGCGACAACACGGCCGGCGAATGGCTTGTCTGGATTGACGTAAAGCCCGCAGACCGTCCGGATGAGGTCGATCGGCTGGAGCGGCGGCACGATATACTCGCTGACCCCGCGCGCCATCAGTTCGCGGAAGAGCGCGATGTCGTTGACGGCGCCGATGATGACGACCTTGGTGCCTTCTTCGATCACCTGCGCCAGCCGGTCGAGGCTGTGCAGCATGGCAGCGCCTTGCTGCAACGTGTCGATGATCAAGAGGTTGGGGCTGGCCTGAGCAGCAAAGCGCGAGATAGCTGCGTCGATGCCGCCTGTGTCGACCGTGATTTCGGCGCGCGCCATGCGGCGGTCGGCGGAGATGCCGGCGACGATATCCGAAATTTCGTGACGGTCGCACGAGGCATGGATGGTGATGCGGGGCACCGGTTGTTCGGTGGTGCGGCGTTCCTCGCCTTGCAGGATCGTTGGCGGAGCGGCGGCTACGGGCGGTGCAGTGAGCCCGAACGGATCTTCTCCGGTCAGATCAGAGGGCGCGGCTTCGTTCGCCGCCGCCGTCAAGGCGTCGTCGAATGGCGGCAAGTCGGCGCCTTCAAGATCGCCGACGCCAAATGTGTCGTCTTCCTCGAGCACAAACTCGTCGTTGTGGCCGAGGCTCCAGGCGGGATCGGGGTTGCTCATTGGCTCATGCCCTAATTAACCGCATTGCTAATGGTGATGCGCTCGTCGTTGCTGCGATCAGCGTGGGTCACGTCGCCTTCGCGATACGCTTCCATGACATTCGTTCGACGGCCGCCATCGCGCGGGTCTGCGTCGCGTGGACGGAGCAGATCGGCGGGATCTTCCACCAAGGCGGCGAGATTGGCGTTGGTGGCGCAGCCGAAGCTTTCCCACGGCTGGTTGTTGCTTTGATGGGCGAGGTCTTGCTCCCACAGCGGCGCACATTGCGGAGCGTGCGCTTCGAAGCGGGCGAAGCTGACGATGATCGGCGCTTCAGCGCCGGCGCCGTCATAATTTGAGCCGGCGACTGCCGCGTACGATACGCCCGCATCGACGAGAGACATGCGCGCTTCGTGGGCGATGACCGACGCTGCGTCCGCATTGGATCCGCCTGACGGCGAACTCAAGACGAGGGCGCCGTGGCCGTAGCGCAGGTAATTGTTGGCAAAAGCGCGCAAGCCGGCGCGCGCGCCGGCTGACAGCGCCACATCGCCGCTGCTGACCGGAATTTCGATCCGCTCGGCGGTCTCATTCACCTCGATGCGATGGCGATCAGCGGCGGTGGCGAGCGGCGGGGTTTCAGGCGTCGGCACGCTGGCGCAGGCGCCGAGAGCGCTGAGGCCAAGGAGCAGGAAGGGCAGGCGGGATTTCATGGCGTGCCTCATTATTCGATCACGTGCCCATGCGGGCCTTGCAGTTGGGCTTGATCGCGTCCGCCGCTCGAACCGTTCGAAGCGCGATAGAGAGAGTTGAGTCGACCCGAGAGCAGGCTTTCGCCTTCGCTCGGGTTCATGAATCCATCGGTAGGCGTACGCAGATTTTCTGGGCTCGTTGGCCGCACCAGATAGGGCGTCACGATGATTACGAGTTCGGTTTCGTTGTTGACGAAGTCACGTGACCGGAAGAGCGAGCCAAGCACGGGCGTGTTCATCACGCCCGGCACGCCCTCAAGCGCATGACGCGTGCGCTCCTGAATGAGGCCCGCCAGCACGATCGAGCTGCCTGACGACATTTCGAGCGTGGTCTCGGCGCGGCGTACTTGCAGGGCAGGGATGGTGATGCCGCGGATGACGGTGGTGGTGCCGTCAGCGTTGCGGATCGGGGTGTCGCCAGTGGAAATGGCGCCTTCTGAGGTAAGCTCGCTGACCTCGGTGGCGACCTTCAGCGAAATGCGGCCGCCCGAAAGCACGATCGGCGTGAAAGCGAGGCCGACACCGAAGGGCTTGAACTCGACGGAGATTTGGCCCTCATCGCTGCTGACGGGCACTGGAAATTCGCCGCCGGCGAGGAAACGAGCGGCCTCCCCGGAAATCGCGGTGAGGTTCGGCTCAGCCAAAACACGCAGCAAACCTGCGCGCTCAAACGCTTCGATCGTGGCGTCTGCTCGCGCGTCATCTGAGATATCGCCGCCGGTCGCTGTGAGGCCGCCCAGGCTACTGCCGTTGATCGAGAAGCCGTTGCTGGTGGCGAGATCGATGAACGCGCCCTCTGGCAACAGCTGGTTGATGATCTCTTCGTAATTGACGTTGATGCCCAGTTGTCGGACGAGCGTGCGGCTCATCTCGACAACGCGCACGCGCACCATCACCTGCTCGCTGCCCTGAACTTGAATCAGGTTGACGATGCGATCGACGCCGCCGGCGCCGGCCGCGCCCGTGCTGGCGCCGGAGGTCGAGATGTATTGGGTGGCGAGTTGGTGCGCGCGATCGGCTTCGCCGGCGCTGCGGGCGGTGCCGCTGAGCACGATCGAACCGTTGAGAGCTTCGGCCGTGATGTTCGCATCCGGTGAGTGCCGGTGGAAAATATCATTGAGCGGCCCAACGTCGGGCTCGACACGAATTTCGACGTTGGCAATCTGGCGGCCCTGTGCGTCGAAGAAGAAGATGTTGGTTTGACCCAGCGCGCGACCGATGACGTAGGCGCGGCGCGCTGTTCGCACGGTGGCGTCGGCGATGGCTGGGTTGGAGATCAGGATGTCGCGGGCGTCGGCCGGCAGATCGATGATCGCCGACTTGCCGAAGGGCAGAACAAGCGACGCCGATTGCGCGCCGCCGCCATTGTTGATGCGAATGCTGGACGCGTTGGCTGGCTCGACCTGCGCGCCGGCGATGCCGGGCGTAAGCGCCATAGCCGCCGAAAGCGCTGTGGCCAGTGAAACGCGAAGGGACTTGCCCCGATTCATCTGCCGCCTCCGGAGACCGTGCCGTATGCGTGAATGCGCACGGCCCCTGACGATTGACCCACGCCGCTGCGGCGTTCGTTAGTCATGCCGACTGTGTCGACTTGAACGCCGCGCAGCGCGAGCGACACGTCGCCAAGCTCGTTGGCCAGCGCCAATGTGCGGGCTTGCTCAGCCGTCATTTCAAGCACGGCCACGTTTGCATCGATGGTCGCAGGCGCTTCACCGGCGACTTGCGTCTGTGTGGTCGCGCCAAGCGCCAGCACGCGGATGTCCTCAAGGACGATTTCGCTGGTGACGCGCTCCTCGCCGCCCTCTTGGAAGGAGTGCGACATGATCACATCGACGCGGTCATTGGGCTGAACGTAGCCGCCGACAGCCGTCTCGTTCTCGATTTGAATGGCGACGGCGCGATAGCCGGGGGCGAGCTGCGCGGCGAGGAAGCCACGGCCCTCCGGCTGCACGACGTAACCTGTGGTAATCGGCTCACCTTGCACGAAAGCGCGGCGCGTCACGGCGCCGACAAAATCAGCTTGCGCGGACGGCTGCGCAGAGAGGCGGACAAAGGTGGGCGCAACGGAGCCTTCAGGAAAGAGCGCCACCGCCAAGTCGCTTGGAGTCAGCGCGGCGCCCTGCGGGACGTCGCGTGCGGCCACAAGCACTTGCTCGCCGGCAATGGGTGTGGCGTTTTCCGCTGTCGGCGTGGCGTCGCCACCGCCCATACCGCGGATAAGGAAAAGAGCGCCGATGGCCGCAATAGCGGCGACGACCAGGACGATCAGCTGACGCGCTGACATATTCTAAACTCCCCGCGTGATCCGGCCCCGAACACCCAAGCCGAACAGACCACGCTCATGGCTAAGGCAGGGTTAACGGGCTTGTGACGAACGGCAGCGCCGGCATGACCATCAAACCGCCAGCCATGATGGCGACGCCGTAGGGGATGCCGTTTTGCTGTTTGAGCAGACGATTGACGAAAGAGGGGTTCGTCTCGGCCTGCTTTAAGAAGAAGCGCGCGGCCAGCAGCGCCGCTGCGAGGAGGCCGCCGGCGACTGCGGTCCAGAGAATAAAGGGGGCGAAGGCGGGAAAGCCGGTCCACACCGCCGCGGCTGCAAGCAGCTTGGCGTCGCCGCCGCCGATGATGTTGGCTTGGAAGAGAAAGAAGGCGACGACCAGGACGCCGACGCCGAACAAAAGATGCAGGCCGATCTCCGCGAGCGGCATGCCTGTCGCCAGCGCCGCCGGCAAAAACAGCGCTGTCAGCGCGATTGACACCCAGTTCGGAATGATCAGTTTGGCGATGTCAGAGCACGCCGCGTAGATCAGCAACGCCGCGAAAGCCGCGAGAGCAAGCAGGTCGACCATAAGTATAAATGGTCCGCGCCGTCTCAATAAACGCTTAAAGACCACGCCGCCCAAAGCGCGCCGACAAAAGAAAAGCGCCGCCCGAGGGGCGGCGCTTGAGAGGAGGGACACTAAAGGACGCGGGCGTTGCGCGCCCGAGGGGTGCGCAACGCCGATGATCCGGACGCTTAGTTCGCGGCGCCGAGATCGGTCGAGATTTTCGTGAAGACTTCGTCGAGGCTGTCGCCAACCAGGCCAACGGCCGTGATAATGGCAACGCCGATCAGAGCAGCGATCAGGCCGTATTCAATGGCAGTGGCGCCGTCTTCGTTATTCAGGAAACGCTTCAACATTTTAATTTCTCCGTTTTGTCGAGTGCTTTTTCACCGGCCCGGTGGGAGCGTCGCACCCGACACCCATTCCCAGACGCAAGTCCGACAATACGGGGAACTAGTTAAATTCCAGGGTATGGTGATTGCTTACTGCCTGATTAATCTCGAAGATTTTTATCGGATCGACTGCATTTGTAATGCAGCGCTGCACGCAGTCGTTCTTAGCGATCCCGCAACCAATCGCGCGTAGCAGACTATAAGAGAGAGTAATCAAGGAAACGCCAATGCGCGCTTTGCGTCCGTTCATCGCCGCCATCGCCATGGTGTGCGCCCTTGCCACGCCAGCGTCCGCCCGTGATGTTCGCGTCGCCCTCGACCAAGCTTTTCCGATCCGTCTGTCCGAACCGGCTGAGGGGGTCGCCATCGGCAATCCGTCGATCGCCGGGGTTTCGGTGCAGAACGACCGCTTTCTGTTCGTGACCGGCCGCTCTTACGGCTCCACCAACCTCGTCGTTGTCGGCGCCGAGGGGCGTGTGCTCTATTCCGGCCGGGTTGTGGTGACGCCGGATGAAACCGACGTCGTTATGGTCACTCGCGGCGTCGAGACCGCGCGGCTCGAGTGCACGCCGCTCTGCCGGCCGCGTCCTGACATCGGCGATGGTGCAGCTTCGCAAGCGGTGACAGAGCAGATCACTGGCCGCGCCGCCGCCTCCAGCCCTCGTTAACGTCTCTTTACGCTCTCGTTTATCGGTTTCGCAGGGCTTCGGCGCCTAAACTCCGGCTTCGGGAGAAGCTATGTTCGGCTCCATTGCATCGATGAAGAAGGCTTTGCGCCGCTTCGGCCGGGCGCGGCGCGGCGCGGCGGCGGTCGAGTTCGCGCTCGTCGCAATCCCGTTCTTCCTGCTGACCTTTGGCATGGCCGAAGTGGCGATGATGGGTTTTGCCCAAACCAGCCTCAACAACGCGGTTTCCCAAACCGCTCGCCAAATACGCACCGGGCGGGCGCAGATGGACGGCATGAGCGCAAGTGATGTCGAAGAAGCTCTGTGCACGGAACTGAACAAGTTTATGATGATGGAGTGCGGCGGCAATCTCTTTCTCGACGTCGATCGTTTCGATTCCTTTACAAACGCCAGCAACGGCGCCGCCGACCCGATCCAGAACGGTGAGTTCGAAGAAGCCGGCTTTGGCTATTCGCCTGGCGCGCCGTCCGACATCGTCGTCGTGCGCGCCTACTATCGGTGGAAGGTGATGACGCCGCTGTTTGAGGGCATCTTCGCCAATGTTTCGGGTGGCGAACGAATTATGATCGCCACCATGATGTTCCGGAACGAGCCTTACCAATGACGCTGATGAAACGCCTGCGCCGCTTTGGCCGCGCCAAGAAGGGCCTCGCCGCGCTCGAGTTCGCCATCATCGCGCCGATGATGATCTTCCTGCTGTTCGGGTCGATCGACATGCTCGATGTCTTGGGCGCCAACGGCCGCGCCCAGAACGTTGCGGCCTCGCTCGCCGACGTGGTGGCGCGCGACACGGAAGTGTCCAACGCCGAGGTCGCGGGCCTCTGGGACGCGCTGGCAGTGCTCATGTATCCCAACGACTCGAGCAATATTGACGTGCGCATCACCAGCGTCCGCATTGTCACCGCCACCAACGCAAGGGTGGTGTGGAGCGAGGGTCACGGTATGACGCCCCGCGTAGCCAATTCGACGGTGACGCTGCCGGCGGCGATGATGACGCCAGGCACAAGCGTGATCTTTGCCGAAACGACCTATGAATATAGATCGCCGCTGGGCTTTCTACTGGCTGGGCCAGTGGAGATGACGCATGACGCTTATCGCCGTTCGCGTCTCGTCGATCCGATCCCGCGCGTCAGCTAGGACTTGACGGCGCGCGCGGGCAGGGGATGCTCCCGCGATGGAAGCTCCCAAGACGCCGGCTCAGGCCGTCGACCGTCTCGAATTTTTGCACAATCGCGCCGTCACTGCGCTGATCGAAGGCGTGCGCCGCTTTGCCGAAGGCGGCGCGCCGCCGACGTTCGAAGAACGCGCCCTGTTCCGTTACCCCGAATTGCGCGTCACGTATTTGCCGGGCGGTCCAGCGCCGCGGCTTGCGCGCGCTTACGGCCAGCTGACCTGGCCGGGCGAGTACGCGGTCACTGTCACCCAGCCCGCATTTTTTCGCGACTATTTGATCGATCAACTCACCCTGCTCGTGGAGGATTACGGCGCTGAACTCAGCGTCCGGGTTAGCGAGAGTGAGATTCCGTATTCGTATGTGCTCGACGCCGCCGGCGCCGCAGCGTTTGACAACGCGCCGGCCGAAGAACTGGCGCGCTACTTTCCGCATCCGCGACTGACGCAAGTCGGCGATGCGGTGGTGGACGGCTTGCGTATTGATCGCTTGGATGGCGCGCGACCGTTGGCGTTGTTCGACGCGCTGCGCACTGATTATTCGCTCAAGCGCATCCAGCACTACACCGGCGCCCCGTGGAGCGACGTGCAGCCGTGGATACTGTTCACGAACTACCAGCGCTACGTCGATGAGTTCGTGCGCTGGGCGGCGGAGGGCGTGAAGAACGGGCCGAAAGGCTGGGCGCTCTCGTGCCCCGGCGGCGTTCGCATAGAAGCGGGCGATCCCGATGCGGAGCTGAAAGCGTTGAGCGCGCCGTGGCGCAAATATCAGATGCCGGCCTATCACTTGACCACGCCGGATCGCGATGGCGTCACTTTGGTGAACATCGGCGTCGGCCCTTCCAATGCCAAGACCATTACTGATCATCTGGCGGTGCTGCGTCCGCATTGCTGGCTGATGATCGGCCATTGCGGCGGCTTGCGGCACACGCAGCGCATTGGCGATTACGTGCTGGCGCACGCGTATCTGCGGCGCGACAAGATTCTCGACGACCGCGTGCCGCTCGAGATCCCGATCCCGGCTTTGGCGGAAGTGCAGATTGCGTTGCAACAGGCGGCGACGTCTGTTGTGGGCGGCGAACCTGAAGAGTTACGCCGGCGCCTGCGCACTGGCACCGTCGTCTCCTACGCCGATCGCAATTGGGAGCTGAACTACAATCAGGAGCGCCAGCTTCTGTCGCAATCGCGCGCCATCGCCGTGGACATGGAGAGCGCCTGCGTTGCGACGCAAGGTTTCCGCTTGCGGGTGCCGTACGGCGTGTTGCTGTGCGTGTCGGATAAGCCGGCGCACGGGGAGATCAAACTGCCCGGCACCGCTGACCGCTTCTACGATAGCGCCATCGGCGCCCACCTGCGCATCGGGCTAGAAACCGTGGCGCTGCTCAAGAAAAACCGCGCCCACCTGCACAGTCGCAAGCTCCGCGCGTTTGATGAGCCGCCGTTTCGGTAGCAGGACCGGCTTTGACGAGCGCCACGCAATGCGCCATTTAGCGCCCATGCATGATCGTCTCGTCAATTTCGACCGCGTTCTGAACTTTCGTGACTTCGGTGGTTGGGAAACCGCTGGTGGGGCCAAGATTGCGCGCGGGAAGCTCTACCGCTCCGCCTCCTTCCACGACGCCACGGATGCTGACATCGCCAGGCTCAACGCCATGGACTTGCGCTTCCTGGTCGATCTGCGTCGCCCCGAAGAGCGCGCGCATGAGCCGTCGAAATGGGCGAACGAAGCGACGCGCGTTATCTTCAACGAAGAGGGCGCTCCGCGCGGCACGGCGTTGCCGCCGCATCTGGTGGCGCTGCTCGAAAGCGATCTGACGCCGCAATCGACGCGCGACTACATGGTCAGCCTCTATCGGGAGATTCCGGTCGATCCGCGCTTGATCCGGCTCTACCGCGACTGGTTCGTTGAACTGGGCGAGGGCGGCGCCGGCGTCGTCCACTGCGCCGCCGGCAAGGATCGCACCGGCGTCATCTGCGCGCTGACGCTGATCGCCCTCGGCGTGAATGAGGAAGCGGTGTTCGCCGACTACGAATTCACCAACGCCGCCGTCGATCTCGAAAAGCGGATGCCGAAAATTCAAGCGCGCATGGAAGAGCGCCTCGGCCGCACGCTTGATCGCGCGGCGCTGCGGCCAATGCTCGGCGTCCATGTCGATTATCTCCGCACCGCGCTCGACACGATCGACGCGCGCTATGGTTCGGCGCTGAACTATATGGAGCAGGAGCTCGGCGTTGGCGCGCGCGAGCGCGCCACGCTGCGTGACAAGCTGAGCGGCTAAACTTGGACCGCCGGCGCCCTCGCCGGCGACAGTGTTCAACTGCCGCCATCGGTGGAACGTTAGACACCGCGCCGGCGAGGGCGCCGGCGGTCCAAGAGCGCCTTAGTTCGCTGAACCCGCCGCTTTCCGCTTTTCCATCAACGTCTCAAAATTCGACCACACGCCGCTGTCGCCGTGCCAGTCGCCTTTGGTGGCGGCTTTGGAGTATTCCGTTGCGCGCGCTTCGAAGAAGTTCGCGTGCTCGACGCCGTTCAAAATCGATGTCAGCCACGGGATCGGGTGCTCGGTGACGCCGTAAATTTTCGGCAGACCAAGCTGACCCAAACGCCAATCGGCGATGTAGCGGATGTATTGCTTGATGTCGTCCGGCGTCATGCCCTGCACCGGGCCCATCTCGAAGGCGAGATCGATGAATTTGTCTTCCATCGATACGACGGTGCGGCAGCATTCGGCGATGTCGTCTTTCACCTCTTGGGTCAGCGCGCCGGTTTCCTTGGCGTAGGCGTGGAAGAGCTTGATCATGCCCTCGCAGTGCAGGCTCTCGTCGCGCACTGACCAGGTGACGATTTGGCCCATACCCTTCATCTTGTTGAAGCGCGGGAAGTTCATCAGCATCGCGAATGACGCGAACAGCTGCAGGCCCTCGGTGAAGGCGCCGAACATCGCGACGGTGCGCAAGATGTCAGCGTCGCTCTCGACGCCGAACTTGCCCATGTAGTCGTGCTTATCGCGCATCTCTTGGTAGTCGTAGAACGCCGCGAACTCGCTCTCCGGCATGCCGATGGTTTCTAACAGCAGCGCGTAAGCGGCGACGTGAATGGTCTCGATGTTCGAGAACGACGCGAGCATCATCTTGATCTCGGTCGGTTTGAACACGCGCGAATAGCGCTCCATGTAATTGTCGTTCACCTCGATGTCGGACTGGGTGAAGAAGCGGAAGATCTGCGTCAGCAGATTGCGTTCCTGATCGTTGAGCTTGGAGGCCCAATCCTTCACGTCCTCGCCGAGCGGGACCTCTTCCGGCATCCAGTGAACTTGCTGCTGGCGGCGCCAGAATTCGTACGCCCACGGATAGCGGAACGGCTTGTACCCAATCGAGGGGGTGCGAAGTCCCGTCAGCTGCTTGCCCCCATTTTCGCCAGCCATCCGCAGAACTCCCTTTTGAAGCCGAAACGTAACCCTAGATATAGGGAATAAGCGACCCAGTGGCCACTACATCTGGCGTATTTGGGTCCGAGTCGCCTTTAGGAAAGGTTACCAGGGCCGCCGGCGAACATGCAGCGATTCAGTCACTAGGAAAGCGCCGCGCTGTCCTTGGGCTGTGGAGAAATGGCGAGGGTTAGCGGCGCCGGTGGGGGCTCGCAGCCGATGCCGTCGTCATCGCCGTCAAGGTGAGGGCCGTAACCCGGCTGGCCCTCATACACTGGCGCGGCGCCGGCAGCGCGGGCGGCGTCGCAGTTGCGGAAGGCGCTGGGGTTGGAGGCGCGGCGGCGGGGCGGATCGAAGTCGTCAAACTCACGATCCCAGTGCGTCACGACAGTCGCTGGCCGATCGGAAATTATGTGAGGGCCAGGCGGGGCAGCCGCGACGTTCTCGTACGCCAGCATGCCGCCAATACCCATGCCGGCGCCCAACAGAGCGACCGCTCCGAATTCGCGCGCGAGACGTCGAAAGTTCAACAGGGAGGCTCCGATTTATCGGAGCAGGCTATGCAAGCATGCGCATTCCGTTACCGGCGCATGGTTACCGTAACGCCGGTGAAGCTGGTGTCTTGGCTGTAGCTTTCATTGCCGACGCGGGTGGAGGCTTCGCGCTCCACATACGCGAGCGACGTCTGCACGCCATTGCGCTCCCAGGTGACGCCGGCCGAGATATCGCCGACTTCAACCCGGTCTTGCAGCGCGAAGGAAGGGCCGTCACCGCCGAACTCGTTGCGCGCGCCTGGGGTCCAGGTGAGGGCTTCGTCTTCTGAGGCAACGAAAACGTAGGTCGAAGAACCTCGGCCGTTGCTGTCGCGCTCAGCAACTAAGCCGCGGCCAACCCGCAATTCGGAGCCGCTGCCGCGACGGTTAACGTCGCCATTGCTATCAGAGCCGAGCGAAGCGCGTTGAGCGATCGAAATATCGAGCGGCGCATCGCCGCCGCCGGCCGCCAACTCAACTTCGCCGCGGCGCTCGTCGCTCGGCTGGTCGATGGTGGGGCCGATGGGCGCAAAGCGCTGAGCCGGGTCGTTTTGAACCGAAAGATTGAGGCCGCTGCCTTCCGCAAAGGTGGCGTGGGGGTCAGTGAAGCTGACCTCCGCGACGGTCACCGCCTGCTGGGCGCCGGCGACAGTCACGCCGAATGCGCTTGCTGCGAGCGCTCCGCCCGCCAGCAGTGCTGTCCGAAAGACCTTCGCCTTCATTTCCAGCCTCGTTCCATAATCGTCCTACGAAACGGCAATGCACAATGGCTGCCACAGGTTCCAGCCGCTGTTAAGGCACTTAGCCTGTAGCGGCTGGAATTTACTGTGATTACCTAGTGGCGCATGGTTAACGTGAAGCCCGCGAAGTCTTCGTCCTGCGAAATCGTCTCGCGGCCGACGCGAACGCTGACCTCTCGTTCGACGTAGGCGAGGGACGCTTGCACGCCGTACTGCTCGTAAGTGATGCCGGCTTGGATGTCGCCGATCTCGACGCGATCCTGCAGGCTGAACGACGAGCCCTGGCCGCCAAAGTCGTTGCGCGTGCCGGGCCTCCAGGTCAGCGCTTCATCTTCAGATGCAGCAAAGAAATACCAGGTGGGCTCGGAGCTCGGCCGGTCGCGGTTAACGCGGCCGAGGCGCAATTCAGAGCCGCGGCTTTCGCGGTCGACGTCGCCTTGTCTGTTGAAGCCAACGCCGGCGCTCTGCGCGAAGGCGACATCGAGGCCGCGCTCGTTGCGGGCCACAAATTCGACCTCGTAGCGGCGGTAATCGCCACTCCTGCCCGCCCGAGACGGCGTCGACGACGACGCTAGGCTGCTGAAGCGCGCGGCCGAAGCTTCGTTGAAGCTCAAGTCGAAGCGATTTGCGAAGGCATCGGACGGATCGACAAAGTTTGCGTTGTCGACGCCGACGTAAGTGGAATGTGCTACGCCCGCATCTTCGGCTGTGGCGATATTGGCTGCGAAACTGACGAACCCGACCAACCCAACGACCACGAGCTTGCGTAAAAGCATCGCGATCTCCTCCCAATTGACGTGAGCATGAGGTCAGTAAGGTTACCGATTCCTTACGCACTGGGTCGGGAGATAGCAGAGTGATTGCAGTTTGAAGTCTTCGCGCTAGCTGGCGGCGGTCGCTGCTGGCGGAATGCTGCGCTGCATCACGACGACATCAAGCATGCGGCCGAACTTCTCGCCGACGTTGTTCAAAAGGCCGACGTGCCTAAAGCCTAGCTTGGCGTGCAAGCCAATTGAGGCGACGTTTGAACTGTCGCCGATGAGCGCCAACGCCTCACGGACACCGTCGCCGCGTAAGGTGGTGAGCAGATTGCTCAGTAAAAGCGCGCCGGCGCCCTGCCGCATCGTCGTGGGCGCCGAATAGACCGAAACCTCGAACGTGCGGGCGTAGGCGGCCCGATCGCGGTACTGAACGGCGTAAGCAAAGCCCATAATTCGGCTGAGGTCATGGACCGGCGACGCGACCAGGTAAGGCCAGCCGCGCTGGACCACGTTGCCCCAGCGGGCACCCATTTCGTCCAGGCTTGGCGGCTCGATCTCGAATGTCCCCGTGCCGGTGACGACGTGGTGGGCATAGATGAGCTGCACCATTTGCAGGTCCTGCTGGAAGCAGGGCCGGACAATCAAGGGCGGGCGCTCGTCGGACATGGGTAGCCCCTGGCGCGGATTGCGCCGCCGGGTCAAGTGCGGCGGCAGGGCGCATTCACCGGATGCCAACCCGTCTGGTCTAAGATCGGACCCGAAATGGTGGGTTTGCTGAAAAACTGGTCGGCGCGCGCGCTGGGGCTGGCGGCCATGGCTTTGGCGTTGACGGCATGCGCCTCGACGACGGCGCCTATCTCGGCTGGCGGCTGGGGCGATCGCCCTAGCGCGCAGGCCCCATTTGACCCCGAAGCCGCCCCTCGGGTGCTGGACCCCGCCGCTCGGCTTCAGTGCGTGCCATTCGCCCGCCGGGCCTCGGGAATCGAGATCTATGGTGACGCCAATACTTGGTGGGTGCAGGCCGCTGGCCGTTATCCGCGTTCTTCGTCGCCGGCGCCCGGCTCGGTGCTAGCGATCCGCGGTTACAACAACCCGGGCCGGGGTCACGTGGCCGTGGTCACCGAGGTAATCTCCGACCGCGAAATCCGTGTCGACCACGCCAACTGGCTCAATGACGGGGAAATCAGCGTCGGCGTGCCGGTGATGGATGTGTCGCCGAACAATGACTGGAGCGAAATCCGTGTCTGGCATATTCCCGGCGGCCATTGGGGTGGGCGGATTTACCAAGGGCAGGGCTTCATACACCCCTTCGCGCTGCACGCCGCGCTAAGCTGATCCGCGTCGTTAAGCTTTAGCGCTAGACCTTACAGTCTAGAATTAATCTTCATTACCGTCGGGAACAGTCTATATCTAGTCCTCACGGACGTTGTTTACCATACTTGAGCTTACCTTTCGAATTGTTCAGCTGCGTCTTTAAGTGTTCTTTAAGCCCGATAGAGCGTTTCTGTGTGCCAGTTTGGGGCAAGGCTCCGCCTAGGCAATTAGGTATGTTTGATACCCGTGCGCTTCTCCTCGCTGCTGCAGCGGCCGCCGGCTTCACCGCCGCGCCGTCTGACGCCAGCGCCTTGACGCCTTTGTCGATGGATCTCGCCATCGACCCGAGCATCACCGACGGAGCATCTGAACACTCGACCATGGCGCCGAGCGCGTTCGAGCGCGCGCCGGACGCCGCTTATGAGCCGATCGCCCGCGTCACCAATAGCCGGGCGCGCCTGCAGTGCGTGCCGTTTGCGCGCCGTGAGTCCGGCGTCGAAATTTATGGCAACGCCAATACGTGGTGGCGCCAAGCCGCTGGCCGCTATGAAACCACCGCCGCGCCGAGCGAAGGCGCCGTCATGGTGCTGCGCGGATACGCCACCGCGACCCGCGGACATGTCGCCGTTGTGAAGGAAACGGTGTCGCCGCGTATGATCATCGTTGATCACGCCAACTGGCTGAACGCCGGTGAAATCACCCGCGACGTTCCGATCATGGATGTGTCTGAAGCTGGTGACTGGTCGGAAGTGCGCGTCTGGAACGTGCCGGGCCGTCATTGGGGGGGGCGCACCTACCGCGTGCAGGGCTTCATTCTGAACATGCTCACCGAAGCTGAGCAGCAAGCCCGCGCGGCGCAAAGCGCGGAGCACCAGACGATCGCTGACAACGCCAGCGTTCCAGTCGGCTAAAGGCTAGGTCGTAGCGCCATTGCCGTTCGCTCGCCGTCTAGAGAGCGCGTCCCCATCGGTGACGCCGAAATCCTGCGATTTTTGAGCGTCGGGCATTTCGATGCCTTCGGCCTGCAGGCCCCGTTTCAGCAATTCGCGAACAGCAGCTGCCCGGCTCGGCATGCGTTGCTGGAAGCGCCAGTCGTCCAGCGCCTTCAGTTCGTCCTCGGCCAGCATGATTTGCAGGCGTTCGCCGCGTGTGAGTTCGTTCATGACCTTTCTCGTCGATGACCCGAGCCAACAATGAGTAGAAGGCTCATTTGTTCCCTAATTGGCAGGGAACTTCGAGTTAGTGGAGTAAGCTAAAGTAGTCGCCGAATATTTTTGCGTACTGTTACTGGTTTACGTTTTGTATTGTAAGTAAAAATCGCGTTTATCACGAAACTGTAGTTAGCCATATTGGCTTCTATGCTTTAGCGTATACCCACTTGGTCCCAGGCGATGTTGTCTGAACCAGGCAGAGGCGCTCCCCATGGCCAATGATCGATCCACCAATAACTGGCCAATCCGCGTTCAGCGCGCCCTCCGTCTCTGGCAGGCGCGGTCCCGCCAGCCCCAAGGTCACCAACAGTCACTCAAGATGCCCCGCATAGCCGACGTGGTGGCGCGCGCTGGTCGGGACGCCGAGGCCAAGTAGGCTCGCCGCTGGGCCCCGTTTCCCCCGGTTCGCGACCCGCGCTAACGTCCCGCCCGCAAGCCGACGGCGAGGGACGCCGGCTTGATGTCGAGGGGATCAGAAGATGGCCAACAGCGGCGCCGCGGTAGCGGCTGCGGACGCGCAAGCGCCTTCATCGAAAAAAGCGAAATCAAAGAAAGTTCAGCGCGGCGGCATACCGCTGTTTCGCTGGCTCACGCGCAACTGGCTGTGGGACACCTTCATCCTGCTCTGCATCATCGCGAACGCCGCCATCCTTGGCTACGACGCGCACTACGGCCCGACCAATCCGTACAGTTCGCAGATTGAACAATGGAACCAGTACTTCCTCTGGATCTTCACCGCCGAACTCGCGCTCGAATTTTTAGCGCAAGGTCCCAAGCGCTATTTCAAAAGCGGCTGGAACTGGTTCGACATGGTCGTGATCGGTTTGAGCTACATTGCCCTCAATCCGGCGATCTCCGCGTTGCGGACATTGCGCGTCGTGCGCGTTTTCCGCCTTGTTAGCGCGGTGCCGCAAATGCGGCGCGTGGTCGAAGCTTTGTTTAGCGCCATGCCCGGCATTCTCGCCACGCTCGCTATTCTAGCGATCGTTTTTTACATCGGCGCCGTCATGGGCACGACGCTTTTCCACGAAGAGGAGGGCTTCGGCGATCTCGGTGAAAGCGCGCTCTCGTTGTTTGCGCTGTCGCAATTTGACGGCTGGGGCGACACCATCGCGCGCCTGCAGCCAAAATATCCGTTCGCCTGGTTCTTCGTGTTGAGCTTCACTGTCGTCGCCGCCTTCGCTGTGCTCAATCTCTTCATCGGCGTTATCGTCGAAGCCGTGCAGCAGGCGCCGCAGGAGGAGATGAAGGAGGAACTCGACGAGGTGCAGGGGGAGGTCGAGGACCTCGCTGTCGCGCAGGAGGACGCAGCGGTCGTTCAGCAGCGCATCCTGGATGAGGTGCGGGCGTTGCGCGCCGAACTGGCGGCGCTGCGCGGGGTCCCGCCAGCGGCCTAAACGCCGCGACAAGCGGGACTGGCGCCGCAGCGCAGCGTGAGCGAGAATGGGGCCATGTCCGTCTGGTCCCGCATCGTGGAAATGGCCGCCCGGGCCTTCGACCCGGAGGCCGATCCCCCGGAGTTCGCCGAAGAGTGCGCGCCGCGGCCGAATGATGTCGGCTTCACCGCCGCCGTCATCGGTTTGGCGGCGAAAATGGCCAAGGTCGATGGCGACGCCACCGAGGCGGAACTCCGCGCCGCCGCCCAGGTCTTCCGGCCGCCGCCGGGCGAAGAGGCGCACTTTCGCCAGACCTTCAACTTGGCCAAGCAAACGGTGCTGGGATTTGATTCCTACGCCAAACAGATCGGCCGTAAATATCGCGCGCGTCCCTGCCTGCTGGAGGATGTCCTCGACGGGCTCTTTCACATCGCCGGTGCAGACGGGGCCGTGGACGAGGCGGAGCTGGCGTACCTGGCCGAAGTCGCCGCCCATTTCGGCTTTAGCGAGATGGAGTTCCGGCGCATCAAGGCGACCAATCTCGGCCCCGAGGCCGGCGATCCTTACGCCATTTTGGGCCTCATGCCGGGCGCCAGCATGGAGGAGGTCCGCCACGCTTGGCGCCGCACAGCCGCGGAAAACCATCCCGACCGCATGACCCAGCGCGGAGCCCCGCCCGAATTCGTCGAGATCGCCCGCGAGAAAACCGCCGCCATCAACGCCGCCTACGCCCGCATCCGTGAAGAGCTGAGCGTCGTGGCGAAGTAACCACGCCAGACGCCCGCCCAAAGGGCGCCGTATTGCACGTGCACGAACTCAGGCCATATTGGAGCCAAGGAGCAGTCCGCCCATGACCGCCAACGCCGCTGATTTCGGGTCCGCCACGCTGAGCGCCTTCTTGCGCGCCGCCGGGCTCGTGGCGCTGGTCATCGGTGGGGCGCTGGCGCTCTTCTTTGCCTTCGCCGCCGCCATCATCGTTGGCCTCATGGTAGCCGGCGCTGCGCTCACCATGCGCTTCTGGCCGCGCCGCAAGGATGCGACGGGCGTCGCGCCGGGCGTGCTCGAAGCGCGCCACACGCCGACGGGCTGGGTGGTGGAAACCGCCGCCAAGCGGAAGTCCTGACGAACCGCCGGTAAACGCGCATACTCCGCGCGTGACTCGTTACATCGAACATCCCTCGCCAAACTTCGACGCGCGCTCGCGTCCGATCGATCTTGTCGTGCTGCATTACACCGGCATGCAAAATGCCGAGATCGCGCTGGAGCGGCTCAGCGATGTCGAGCCTGTCGCCGGCAAATATCCAGGTCCCTGGCAAAGCGAGGGTGCGCTCGCCGACGCGCCATTGCCGCGGGTGAGCGCTCACTACGTCGTTGGCGAAGGCGGCGAAATTTACAGCTTGGTGCCGGAAGAACATCGCGCTTGGCATGCGGGCTCATCGAGCTGGGACAATGAGGGCGACGTCAACGCGCGCGCCATCGGCATCGAGATCGTCAATGGCGGCCACGATTTTGGCTTGCCGGATTTTCCGCCGGCGCAGATCGAAGCCGTCATCACGCTGCTGCGCGACATCTTCGAACGCTGGCCCACCTTGAACGCCAAACGCGTCGTCGCCCATTCCGACGTCGCGCCTGAACGCAAAACCGATCCCGGCGAGAAATTTCCGTGGCAGACGCTCGCCGACGCCGGCGTCTCGATCTGGCCGACGCCGGTTACGAGCGACCTCAGCACCGACGATCCGGTCACCGAAGCGCAGCAAAATTTGGCGGCGATCGGCTATGGGGTGAAGCAAACGGGCGCTATGGATATGCCGACCAAGGTGGCGCTTGTCGCATTCCAGCGTCGTTTCAGGCCATCAAATCTCGACGGCAATCTTGATGATGAAACGCGCCGCTTGCTGATTGCGCTCGCGCGCCTTGCCAAGGCTTAGCGAAGCTCTGCATTGCAAAGCGCGCCCAGTTGGGTTGGCGAGTGGGCGCCAATCAAGCCGTCTAAGATGCCCTTTAGTGATTGAAACCCATCGGTGACGCCGAGCGGTCCCAGTGCTGTCAGCGCCGCGAGCAGCAGCAGCGTTTTCTTTCCGAATACGCGCGCAGGCCGATCGGTCTGCAGCGCGATGAAGAAGTAGAGCCAGAGCGCGGTCGACGCGAAGGCGGCGTAGCGGCCGATGTCCAACGCGATCACTGCCATCGCAATCGGACCAGCGATCGCCAGCTGCGCCAGCAGCATGCGAAATCGATCCGACCAGGCAAACAGCAAGAAAGCTTGCAGCGAGAGAAAGGCGATGGTCAGCACGAGATCGATCGCGCGTGCCGGATCGTTGCGCATAAAGCAGGTCGCCCACGCTTCGGGGTGCGCCTCAAAGCCGAGGTACGAATAATACAAATTGTAGCCGTCGACCTCGACCTGTTGCCCAAGCCGTGCCGCAGAGAGCTGCAACGACGCCAAGTCTGCGCTGCCGTAGAGGAGCAGGTACGCAAAGAGTGCGCCCACCGCCAAGAACGCCGCGCCCGCGCGGACGCCTTCGCTTTGCGCGAGCGCACCCTGCCGGCGTCGTTCGTCGGCGATGGCGAGCGCGAGAAAGCCAAAGACGATGAACGCGCTTTCGTGGATTAAGCCGGCAAGCGCCGCGGCCAGCGCGGCGCTGAGATAGGCGCGCCGGCTGGCGAGAAAAATCGCGACGGCGGCAAAGCAGACGACCCAGGCGTCGAGCCGTCCAGGATCTTCCACCCAGTGCAGCATCGTCGCCGGCGACAACGCCAGCAAAGCAAGCGCGGCGGCCCGCTGCAGCGGTCGCAACGTGCGCGACGCGTGCCAAGCAAAGCCCAGCAGCGCCAGCAAAGCCGCGACCACGCCGGCAACGTAGAAGAGCTTCACCGCGCCGATGCTTGGCTCGATGCCGAAAAGATCGGCGACGGTGCCGGGCAGGGCCCGCCGGGTGAAGCCGTTATCGCCGTAGGTGATCGTGAACTGGGGCAGAAAGTACGGCCACGGCCACCAAGTCGTGGGATTGAGCCAGGTCGTTATCCGCCACCACAGCGCGCCCGCCAACAGCGTGCCGGCCAGATAAGCCGGCAGCGCAAAACGCCAAGCCAGGATGCTCGCCGCCACGCGCTCGGCGCGCGTTATCCCGTCTGGCGCTTCTGCGGACCCCAAACCTAACCCCCTCGGTCGCGCAACAATTGCACCTGTCCCAAGCTGCCGCGAGCGTTTATATCGTCCCGGCCAGTCGGCTGGACGGCCGCGAGCGCTACGCCCGAAAGGGTGCGTTCGAGGAAAGTCCGGGCTCCACGCGGATACGGCGGCGGGTAACGCCCGCCGAGAGTGATCTTAGGGATAGCGCCACAGAGAATAGACCGCCCGCCGTCGCTCTTTCGGGAGCTTTGGCGAGGTAAGGGTGAAACGGTGGGGTAAGAGCCCACCGCCGCGACCGTAAGGAAGCGGGCACGGCAAGCCCCGCCGGGAGCAAGACCGAATAGGGATGCAAGGCGCGCAAGCGTACAGCCCGTCCGTGGGTGTGCATCCGGGTTGGTCGCGAGAACCATGCGGCGACGTATGGTCCAGAGGAATGGTCGTCACCTCGCAAGAGGTACAGAACCCGGCTTATAGGCCGACTGGCATTTTCACTTCACGATTGCAGCGCACGCTCTTTCCTCGCAGGGTCGAGAGAAAGGGGCGGGGGTTCATGACCAAGGCGACGTCGATTGACTATGCCGTCTTCGGCTTTAGTCGGCATCGGTTCGTGCGTGCGATCTGGGCCGCCGTATTCGTCGCGATCGCACTCGGCTTGATCTACCTTGCCGTTTCCGGGTTCTTCTCGGGCGGCGACATTTTTCAGACGCTGTTTTTCGTGGTCGTTGTGGCCATGTGGTGGCACGCCGCTGGCGTCACGACGTGGGTTTTCTTTGAGCTGCCGCATCGCAGGTTGACGGCGCTCTATCTGATCGCGGGCTGGGGTTGGCTCGTCTGGTATTTGTTGAAGGCGTCTTACAACGAATACGTGACGAGCGAACTCTATGGCATGCGCCTCGCCGACTTCTCCGGCGCGCCGATGGACGCGGTGTTGGTGTTGGTCGGGTATGTTCTTTACCCGGCGCTCTGCGCGCTGATCTGCCTTGAAGGCGTCATCCAGGCGCTGTGGCAACTTACGGCAACTAAAGAAGGCTTCATTGCAACGCGTGGCAGCCGCGATAGAGGGATAAGCGGTCGCCTTCTTGGCATGCCGGCGTTTTTGAACAGAATTAAGCGCGGCGGCTTTGGGCTTGGCGTGCTCTATTTCCTGATCGCTGTCACCAACACGGTCCTGTTGGCGGTGATCGGCATGCCGTTCTATTATTTCGCCATCGCGGGGACGACCCAGTTTTCGCCGCCCATCGTTGCCGCCATTCTTGTTGGCGCCGTGGTCGCGGCCATCGTGCTCGGGCGCGTCCTGACCTTTTTCGCGGAACGCTCGGCGACGCGGATTTATCAAGGCGTGCGCGAATGGGACACGCGAAAGCCCGTCGTGTTCCTGCGAACGTTCGATCAAGACAACGAACGCCTGCGTGTGCGCGGCGGCGATCCAATCGTCAGATTTCCCGCTGGCGTCGCGCGTGCGCGGACGCTGGATGAAATTCTGCTGGAGCATGCAACCCCTTACGGCCCCGTCATCGCCATTGGCGATCCGCGCGATCCAACCCCGCCGCTCGGCGCCGCGCGCATCTTCGTGCCGGGTCAGGGCACGGGTTGGCAGGATGTCGTGAAGGGGCTTGTGAGCGCGGCGAAGGCCGTCGTGATGTGTCCCAACGACACCGAGGGCGTGAAGTGGGAATTGGATCTGCTACGCCAGTCGGGCCAGCTCCACGTGATCTTTCTCGCCAATCCCGAACTCTCGCGCGAGACCAACATTGCCCTGTTCGCCTCGCTCGCCCCGCCAGGCGCTGCACAGGAACTAGCCGCCCATCAAACGCCGATCGCTGCGTTCAACGACCCAAAGAAAGGTTGGCGCGTTGTCGCCGCCCGCCGGACCAGCCTTGAAGCGTACACGATTGGTCTCAACATCGCGCTGCAGCGTATTTTTGGCGAAGACGCCGTGCCGCTGCCAGAACCTGCCGCCAACGCGGCAACCTAGCGCGCCGGGCGCTGCACCGCCGATTACGCGCCCCGTCCGGACTCGCTGTACTGTGTCCCCATGTCGATCCGCAGCCGGAGCAAATGGCGCGTTAAGCGCGCGGGCGGTGTCCTTTGAGCCACGCTCCTGTCCTGCTCGCAGAAGCGATGGACGCGCTCGCCCTGCGGGACGGGGGCGTTTACGTCGACGCGACGTTTGGCGGCGGCGGCTATAGCCGCGAAATGCTGGGCCGGGCCGATTGCCGGGTCATTGCCTATGACCGCGACCCGGACGCCATCGCCCGCGGCGCAGGTTTAGCTGAGCAAGCCAGAGGTAAATTCACGCTTCATCAAGGCCGCTTTGGCGATCTGGAGGCTGAGGAGCTTCTGGACGGGGTCGTCTTCGATCTTGGCGTCTCGTCCTTTCAGCTCGACCAGGCGGAACGCGGCTTCTCGTTCCAGACCGACGCGGATTTGGACATGCGCATGGAGAAGGAAGGCTTGAGCGCCGCGGACGCCGTCAACCGGCTCAGCGAAACCGCGCTCGCCGATCTGATCTATCGCTATGGCGAGGACGACGACAGCCGCCGCATCGCCCGCGCCATCGTGCAAGCCCGCGCCGCCGCGCCGATCACGCGCACGTTGGCGTTTGCGAAAATCGTCGAAGATTCCGTCGGCGGCCGCCGCGGCGCCCGCACGCATCCGGCGACGAAGACGTTTCAGGCTTTGCGCCTGCTGGTGAACGATGAGCTGGGTGAACTGGCGCGCGGGCTCTCCGCCGCTGAGCGGGCGTTGAAGCCCGGCGGGCGCCTAGTTGTGGTTTCGTTTCACTCGCTCGAAGACCGCATGGTGAAACTCTTTCTGACCGCGCGCGCCGATGCGCAGGGGCGGGGCTCCCGCCATGCGCCCGATCTGCCGCCGGAGCGTGCGCCAAGCTTTGCGCTCGAACGCAAACGCGCCACCGCGCCGACCGATGCGGAGACCGCGATCAACCCGCGCTCGCGCTCGGCCAGCTTGCGTTGGGCGACGCGCACCGATGCGCCGGCTTGGGACGATCTCGAAGCGCCATCACTCGCGCCGAAAGCGGAGGCCGAATGGGCAAGGCTAAACTGACCGGCTGGCTGCAGATTGCGGCGGCTATCCTGATCGCGGTGCTCGCGGTCGGGCTCTACCGCGCCAAGAGCGACGCCGCGCGCACCGAAGCGCACGTGCGCGTGCTGCAGGCCGATGTCGAGCAGCGCGAAGCGGCGCTGCGCGAATTGCGCGCCGAGATCGCGCAGCGCGAAAGCCCGGCCAATGTTGAAGCGCTGGCGGAAGAAAGGCTCGGCGTCGTCATCGGCGCGGAGAGCGCGGCGCTGCCGGAATCGGCTTTGTCGGATCGCTTGCCGGCCCCGCGTCCGACCGAGCGGCGCGAATGAAACCGTTCGGACCCACCGGCGCGTTTGCGCCGGAGCGCAGTTTTACTGGCGCCGCAGAAGCCGCGCCGGCGCGCAACCGCGTGCGCCTTCTGGCGATCGGCATTTTCGCAGTGCTGTTGCTGCTCGCCGGCCGTGCCGTGCAACTTGCGTTCTCGGGCGATCCCTTGTCGGAGCGCAGTCGCTCCGCCGCCGTGCAAGTTCTGCCGCGCGCCGATATCGTTGACCGCAACGGCGTGCTGCTCGCCACCACTGTGCGCGCCTACGCGCTGACGGCGACGCCGTCGCGCGTCTGGGATGCGCCTTCCATCGCCGCGTCGCTCGCGAGCGTGTTTCCAGAGCTCGACCGCGAGACCGTTGTGCGCCGGCTGACGGACACGTCGCGCCAACTCGTCTATCTGCGCCGCGGACTGACGCCGGAGGAGCGCGACCGTGTGCACGAGCTTGGCCTCGCCGGCATCGGCTTTGAGACCGAGCATCACCGCGACTATCCGCAAGGCACGCTCGCCGCGCATACGCTCGGCTTTACCGACGTTGACCTCAATGCGCTCTCCGGCGTCGAGCGCGGCCTTGATGCGCAGATCCGCGCCGGCGGCGAAGCGGGCAGGCCGGTGCGGCTCTCGCTCGACGTGCGGGTGCAGTATGCGCTGGAAGAAGAACTCGCCGCCGCCGCGCGCGCCGCAGGCGCCTCCGGCGGCTCGGCTATTTTGATCGACGGGCGCACCGGGGAGACGTTGGCGCTCGCCTCCTGGCCCACCTTCGATCCGAACGAAGCTGGCCGCGCCACCGAGAACATGCGCCGTGACCGCGTTGCGGGCGATCTGCACGAACTCGGCTCGACCATCAAACCGTTCACAATCGCCATGGCGTTGGAGGAAGAGCTGACGACAAGCGGCGAACTCTTTGATCTCTCCGTCCCGTTCGATATCGACGGCAGCGTCATCGAAGATCACGAGCCGGTGCGGGGTTTGGCGTCGCTGCGGGATATCCTGGCGCACTCTTCAAACATTGGCGCCGCGCGCTTGGCGTTGCGTCTCGGCGGCGCGCGGCAGCGTTCGTACTTCGAACGCCTCGGCCTCACCGCGCCGGCCAGCCTTGAACTCGGCCGCAACCAAGCGCCGCTCGCGCCCGCCGCGCGCAGCCGCCGCGATGTCGCGGGGCTTGGTTTCGGTTACGGGCTCGCGGCGACGCAAGCCACGCTTGCCGGCGCCTACACCGTCTTCACCAACAATGGCGCGCGGGTTGAGCCGACTTTGCTGGCGCGCGCGCCGGACGCGGCCATCGAGCGCACGCCGGTGTTCTCCCCAGAGGTCACGCGCCAGCTCATGGTCTATCTGCGCGGCGTCGTCACCAACGGCACCGGCCGCGCCGCCGACGTGCCGGGGCTGGCGGTCGCCGGCAAGACCGGCACCGCCGAAAAGCTCGGCGCGACCAGCGCCTACGACGAAAGCCGCAATTTCTCCTCCTTCGCCGGCGTATTTCCGTCAAACGATCCGCGTTACGTGATCGTGCTGGCGCTGGACGATACGGGCGAGGGCGCGGCAGGCGGCATGGTGGCGGCGCCAGCGGTGGCGCGCACACTGCGCCGCATAGCGCCCATGCTCGGTTTGCGTGTGGAGCCGCGCGCGCCGACGCGTTAGGGAGAGGGCATGAAACCTATGTTCGTCATTCCGGACGCGCGGAGCGTGATCCGGAATCCAGGGATCGTGGAGCGCAGCGTGTCGGCCCTGGATTCCGGGCTCTCGCTGCGCGAGCCCCGGAATGACGATGCTGGAGCGGCGGCATGAAATTGTCAGCGCTGTTCTCCACCGGTGTCCCAGCGGGCGCGCGCGACATCGAGATCACGGGGCTCACCGCCGACTCCCGCAAGGTGAAGCCGGGCTATTTGTTCGCGGCGCTCGCCGGCGTCGCCGCGCATGGCCGGGACTTCGTTGCGCAAGCCAAAGCGAATGGCGCTGTCGCGGTGCTCTCAGCGGGCGATCTAGGCGCCGACCCCGGCGTCGCACACGTCGTCAGCGACAACCCGCGCATGGATTTCGCGGAGGCCGCTTCGGCATTTTTTCCAGGCCGCCCAAAGGTCTTGGTTGGCGTCACCGGCACCAACGGCAAAAGTTCAACCGTGGATTTCCTGCGCCAGATTTGGGCGTCGGCGGATCGTGGCGCCGCGAGCTTAGGCACGCTCGGCGCCATCTGGGACGGCGGCGTCGTCGATCTCGGCCACACCACTGCCGATCCCGTCGCGTTGCACCAAACACTGCAAATGCTCGCGGACAACGGCGTTACGCATGCGGCGATGGAAGTTTCGAGCCACGGGCTGGAGCAAGATCGCGTCGCGGGCCTCCAATTCGACGCCGCTGCCTTCACCAACCTCACGCAGGATCACCTCGACTATCACAAGTCGATGGACGCGTATCGAGAAGCCAAACTGCGCATTTGGCTATACGTGAAAAACGATGGAACGGCGGTGATCAACGCTGACTCACCCGAGGCGCCCGCGTTCGAGGCGCGCGCAAAGAGCCAGTTCATCGGCGGCGGGCCGGGCGCGCTCCACGCCATCACGCCGCCGCTGCGCGTGGTGACGGCGGGTTGGCGCGCCGATGGTGACGGTCTGAAGATTGTAGAGATTCAACCGCGCCCAAACGCGCAAACCATGACGCTTCGGTGGCGTGGCAAGGAGTACAAAGTCGAGCTGCCGCTGATCGGCGAATTCCAAGCCATCAACGCCGTCACCGCTGCAACGCTGGCGCTCACAACTGGCGAGCAACCGGAAGCGGTGTTCGCCGGCATGGAAAAACTCCAACCGGTGAAGGGCCGCATGGAGCATGTTGGCCAAAGCAAAACCGGCGGCCACGTCTTTGTCGATTACGCGCACACGCCGGATGGTCTCGACGTGCTGCTGCGCGCCGCGCGTCCGCATGCGCCGGGCCGCATCATCGCCGTGTTCGGCTGCGGCGGCGACCGCGACAACGACAAGCGTCCGAAAATGGGCGCCATCGCCGCGCGGCAAGCCGATGTCGTGATCGTCACCGACGACAACCCGCGCAGTGAGGAGCCTGCCGCCATCCGCTCGCAGATCCTCGCCGCCGTCCCCAACGCCATTGAGATCGGCGATCGCGGTCAAGCCATTCGCGAAGCGGTGTCGATGCTGAAGCCGGGCGATGCGTTGATGATCGCCGGCAAGGGCCACGAGACCGGCCAGATCATCAAAGGCGTCACGCATCCGTTCTCGGATCAAGATGTGGCGCGCGCGGCGCTGGAGAGTGAGGCTTGAGTGTTCACGTTCGTCCTCCCCCGTTAGGGGGAGGTGGCGCGTGCGTCAGCACGCGACGGAGGGGTGGGCGCGCTGGCTTGCGGGCGTTTATGCCGCCCCCTCGGTCATCACGCTTGCGCGTGCTGACAGCTCCCCCTTGCGGGGGAGCACGGGCGTTTAGCTTCGCAGTTGAGGATTGAGCATGTCATCTGAACTTTGGTCGGCGCGCGAAGCGATGAGAGCGACAGGCGGGCGGCTCATCAATGGCGATGCGTGGAACGTCGGCGGCGTGTCCATCGACACACGCACGCTCGAGCCGGGCGATCTCTTCGTGGCGCTGAAGGACGCGCGCGACGGCCATGACTTCCTGGCGCAAGCGTTCGTGAGCGGCGCAGCCGCAGCGCTTATCTCCGACGCGGAGAAGGCTGACGGCCTCGGTCCCGCGCTTGTCGTGCCCGATGTGCTGGAAGGTTTGCGGAAGCTTGGCGAAGCGGCGCGGGATCGCAGCAACGCCAAGCGTGTGGCCGTCACTGGTTCAGTCGGCAAGACCTCCACCAAGGAAGCGCTCGCTGTTTGCCTCTCCGCCAGCGGGCAAACGCATCGCTCGGTCAAGAGCTACAACAATCATTGGGGCGTGCCGCTGACGCTCTCACGCATGCCGGCGGCGTCGCGCTTTGCCGTGTTCGAACTCGGCATGAACCATCGCGGCGAAATTCTGCCGCTGACGCAGCTGGTGAAGCCGCACGCGGCGCTGGTCACAACCATCGCGCCGGCGCACGTGGAAAATCTGGGCTCGCTTGAAGCCGTCGCCGACGAGAAGGGCGATATCTATGCCGGCCTCGAGCCCGGCGGCGCGGCGCTCATCCCGATGGATGCGCCGCACGCCAGCCGCCTGGTCGAAGCCGCCGAGCGCAATGGCGCGACGCTTATTCGTTTCGGCCGCGGCGCCGAGTGCGAGGCGCGGCTGCTGAAGTTCGACATGGATGAAACCGGCTCCACCGCCGAAGCCGAAATCCTCGGCCGCACCATTCGCTACCGTGTCGGCGTCGAAGGCGCGCACTGGGCGCTCAACTCGGTCGCCGCGCTCGCCGCCGCCGATGTCATCGGCGCCGATCTCGACGCCGCCGCGCACGCGCTCGAACATTTGCGCGCGTTCGACGGCCGCGGCGTCGCCACCCGCATCGAAGCGCCGTTTGGCCCGTTCATGCTTGTGGATGATTCCTACAACGCCAACCCGGCGTCGATGGCCGCCGCGTTCGCAACCTTAGCGGCGCGAAAGCCGACGCAAGGCGGACGCCGTGTGGTTGCACTTGGGGATATGTTGGAACTTGGCTCGGATGAACGCGCCTACCATGCCGGTTTAGCCGCACCGTTGGAGCAAGCTGGCGTCGATCTGGTGTTTGCCGCCGGTCCGCGCATGGCCGCCCTCATGGAGGCGCTTCCGCCGACGCGCCGCGGCGGCTATGCCGAAACCTCGGACGCGCTGATTCCAGTCATTGCGAGTGCGCTACGACCTGGGGACATCGTGCTCGTGAAAGGATCGAACGGCTCCAAGATGAGCCGCGTGGTGAGCGCGCTAGCGCGCCTCAAAGGGGACGGGAATGTTTGAGCTCTTAAGCCAGTACGACGAGAGCTCGCAGTTCTTCAATCTCTTCAAATACATCACCTTCCGCACCGGCGGCGCCATGTTCACGGCGATGATTATCGCCTTTGCGATTGGCGCGCCGTTCATTCATTGGCTGCGCAAGAAGCAAGGCAAGGGTCAACCGATCCGCGAAGACGGCCCGGCCGGACATTTGCTGACCAAGAAGGGCACGCCGACGATGGGCGGGCTGATCATCTTGATCAGTCTCGGCATCTCGTCGCTGCTGTGGTCCGATCTGCAAAATCCGTACGTGTGGGCGGTGCTCATTGTCACGGTCGGTTTCGGCGCCATCGGCTTCGTCGATGATTTCGCTAAGGTGACGAAGCAGCATCACGGCGGCTTGTCGGCGAAGTTGCGCTTGGCGTTTGAGTTCACGATCGCGCTAGTGGCGGTGATCGCGATGCTCGCCGCCGAATGGGTGGCGACGACGCCGGGGCAAAGCCACGACGTCATGGGTTTCCTCAACGCACTGATGGCTTCGGAGCCGCTGACCGCGGTGGCGCTGCCGTTCGTTAACGGCTGGGGCATCCAGCTTTTGGCGTTCTACGTGCTGTTCGCGATGTTCGTGGTGGTCGGCTTCGGCAACGCTGTTAACCTGACCGACGGCCTCGATGGTTTGGCGATCGTTCCGGTGATGATCGCCGCCGCCACGTTCGGCATGATTTGCTACCTCGTCGGCCGCGTCGATTATTCGGATTATCTCGGCATTCCGCACGTCGCCGGTGTGTCCGAGCTTTCGACGCTGCTTGGCGCGCTGCTGGGCGGCTCGCTCGGTTTTCTCTGGTACAATGCGCCGCCAGCACGCGTGTTTATGGGCGACACCGGCTCGCTGGCGCTTGGCGGCTTGCTGGGCGCGGTGGCGGTGGCGACCAAGCACGAGATCGTTCTGGCCATCGTCGGCGGTTTGTTCGTGCTCGAAACGCTTTCGGTGATGCTGCAAGTGGCGGTGTTCAAGCGCACCGGCAAACGTGTGTTCTTGATGGCGCCGGTGCATCACCATTTCGAAAAACTCGGCTGGCAGGAACCGACGATCGTCATCCGCTTTTGGATTATTTCGGTGATTTTCGCGCTCGCGGGCCTGGCGACATTGAAGTTGCGTTAACGGCGCGAAGCAGCGCACACCCGCCCACTCACGGGTTGGAGGCGATCGGATGATTCCGATCACGGAATTTAAAGGCCGCGACGTTGCGGTGTTCGGTTTGGCCCGCACGGGTCTCGCGACCGCGCGCGCGCTGACAGCCGGCGGCGCCCGCGTGCATGCGTGGGACGATAACGACGTCACCCGCGCCAACGCAGTAGCCGCCGGCGTGCCGGTGTCTGACATCAACAGCCGCGACTGGCGCGCGTTCGCCGCGCTCGTGCTGTCGCCCGGCGTGCCGCTGACGTTTCCTGAGCCGCACCGCGTCGTCACGCTTGCGGACGCCACCGGCGTGCCGATCGTCAGCGATATCGAACTCTTCGCCCGCGCCGTGAACGCGCTGCCGGCGACACAGCGCCCCAAGCTGATCGGCGTCACCGGCACTAACGGCAAAAGCACGACCTCGGCGCTGATCGCGCACATTTTGAAGGAAGCCGGCAAGGACGTCCGCCTCGGCGGCAATATCGGCGCGGCCATTCTCGAACTCGCGCCGCTGCATGCCGGCGCCTATTACGTGATCGAGCTCAGCTCCTATCAGCTTGATCTCACATCGAGCCTCCGCGTCGACGCCGCCGTGTGGCTGAACATCACGCCTGATCACCTCGATCGCCACGGCGACATGAACGCCTACGTCGCCGCCAAGAAGCGGATATTCTTAAATCAAGGCGCCGCCGATTGGGCCGTCGTTGGCGTCGACGATGCGTACGGCGCGCAGCTCTGCACCGAACTCACCCGCGCCGCTGTCCAGCACGTGGCGCCGATCTCGTCCGGCCAAGCGCTTGGGCGCGGCGTCAGCGCGCTCGACGGCAAGATCATCGACGCGCTGTCGACGCGCTCGGAGGTTACCGCCGATCTGGCCCAGGCGCTTGCGCTTGCCGGCAAGCACAATGCCCAGAACGCCGCCGCCGCTTACGCCGCGACGCGCGCGCTCGGCGTCGATCCGCGCATCATAGCGGCGGCGCTGACGACGTTTGCCGGCTTGCCGCATCGGCTCGAGCGCGTCGCCACGGTGGAGCACGTGCGCTTCGTCAACGATTCCAAAGCCACCAACGCCAACGCCGCAGCGCAGGCGCTGGCCGTTTATCCGCGCGTCTATTGGATTGCCGGCGGCGTCGCCAAGGATGGCGGCATCGAGGATCTGGCGCCGTTCTATCCGCGCATCGCCAAGGCGTATCTGATCGGGCAGTCAGCCGGCGATTTGTCCGACACGCTGCGCGGCAAGGTCCCGGTCAGCATGGCTGGGCATCTGGAAGCGGCCGTGCGGATGGCCTTTAACGACGCGCGCGCCTCGGGTGAACCGCATCCGGTCGTGCTGCTCTCGCCCGCCTGCGCTTCGTTCGACCAATTCAAGAGCTACGAAGATCGCGGCGATCAGTTCAAAGCGTTCGTCGCAGGGCTCGGTGAAGCGCCGCCGGTGCGGAACGGCGGGTCGGCGTGAACGCCGTCGCCGAACGGTTCGGAGCGGCGCTCGATCGGGTGCGCAGCTACGACCGGCCGCTGCTGATCATCGCGGCGACCTTGTTCGGCCTCGGTATTCTTTTCTCGATGGCGGCCAGCCCCGCCGCCACCGCGCGCATCCGCATCGAGGAGGCGTTCTACTTCGCTGGGCGCCAAGCGGCGTACGCCGCCGTTGGCATCGTTGTCATGCTCGCCGCCGCCTCGCTCGAGGCGCGGCAGGTGCGCCGCGCCGGCGCCATTTTGCTGGCGATCTTCCTGCCGCTCTGCGCGCTCGCGGCTTTGTTCGGCGCCGAGATCAAAGGCGCGCAGCGTTGGTTTGATTTTGGCCTCTTCTCGCTGCAGCCCTCGGAAATCCTCAAACCGGCCCTGATCGTGGTGTGGGCTTGGATGCTCGGGGAGAGCATGAAGCAGACGCAGGTTCCTGGCCGGCTCATCGCCATCGGGCTACTCGCTCTAGCAGCCGCTGCTCTGTTGGCGCAGCCCGACGTTGGCCAGACCGCGTTGCTGATGATTTGCCTTGGCCCGATGTTGATCCTGTCGGGCCTCGCGTTGCGTTGGGTGTTGGGCGCGGGCGTTGTCGCCGCGTTCGGCGCGTGGGCGATCTACACGTTTTATCCCCACGCACGCGGACGCGTTGATGCGTGGCTCAATCCTGAAGGCGACGCCGCCTATCAAGTCAACCGCGCACTCGAAGCTATTGCGGCTGGCGGCGTGTTCGGACGCGGACCCGGTGAGGGCATTATCAAACGCTCTCTGCCCGACGCGCACGCCGACTTCGTCTTCGCTGTCGCCGCCGAAGAGTTCGGCCTGCTCGCTTCGCTCGGCTTGATCCTGCTGTTCGGCGCGCTGGCGTTCCGTGGGCTCTCACGCGCTAGCCGCTTGAATGAGCCCTTCGAGCAACTAGCGGCTGCTGGCCTGATCACGCTGCTCGTCGCACAAGCCTCAATCCACATAGCGGTAAACTTGAGTTTGCTGCCGGCAAAGGGCATGACCCTGCCGTTCATTTCCTTTGGCGGTTCCTCGATGATCGGCTCGGCGCTGGCTTTGGGGTTCTGTCTTTCCCTTCTCCGTGACCGGCCCGGCGCCTATCTCTACGCCGGTCGCAGACGCGAATAGTTTAATGGCCAAGAAGATCGTCGTCATCGCAGCCGGAGGCACGGGCGGGCACTTGTTTCCCGCCGCTGCGTTCGCGGAAGAAATGTTTCGCCGCGACTGGCGCGTGATGCTGATGACGGATGCGCGTGGCCGCCGCTACGCCGAGGGCTTTCCGGCGGAACGCATCGAGGACGTGCCGGCTGCTTCGCTCTCCGCCAACCCGTTCACCGCCGTCCCCGCGTTGTTCAAGATCGCGCGCGGCATCGATGCGGCGAAGAAGCGCTTCCAAGAGATGCCGCCGTCTTTGGTGGCGGGCTTCGGCGGCTATCCCTCGTTCCCGGCTTTGATGGCGGCGCGTGACAAGAAAATCCCCATACTCATCCACGAACAAAATTCCGTGCTCGGCCGCGTCAACCGCGCCATGGCCGGCAGCGCCGCCATCGTCGCGTGCGGGTTCGAGCGGCTCGATCGCTTGCCGGCGAAGGCGGAGGCGCGCAAACGCGTTGTCGGCAATCCGGTGCGGCTGCCGATCTTGGCCGTGCGCGAGCGGCCTTACCCAGAAGCCGCGTCGGGCAGTCGGCTCAACATCTTGATCACGGGCGGCAGCCAAGGCGCGCGGCTGTTCGGCGAAGTCATCCCCGCCGCCATCGCCATGCTCCCGCCAGCATTGCGAGCGCGGCTCGATATTGTCCACCAAGTCCGCGAAGAGCAGGTGGCCGAGGCCAAGAAGGTCTACCAGAAAGCCAAAGTGAACGCCGAAGTCGCGCCGTTCTTCACCGACATGGGCCAGCGCCTCGGCGCCGCGCAATTGGTGATCTCGCGCGCTGGCGCCTCGTCGGTGACCGAGTTGCAGGTGGCGGGCCGGCCGGCCATCCTGGTGCCGTTCGCCGCCGCCGCCGACGACCACCAAACCGCCAATGCCGAAGGTCTCACCGCCGTGGGCGCCGCCGACTTGTTCACCGAAGAAGAATTCGAGCCGGCCGCCTTGGCTGCGATCTTGGAGCGCCGCCTGGCCGATCCGCACGGTCTCGCCGTCCGCGCCGCCGCCGCCCGCGCCGCCGCCCAGCCCGAAGCCGCAAAGAATCTGGCTGATCTGGCCGAAGGCATCGCGGCCTAACCAACAAAGTTCGTCTCCCCCGCATCCAGGCGCGGCCTGAGCGGCGGTAAAGGGTCAGACAGCGCGCTGGGCGCTGGCCCTGGAGGGTGTGATGACCGAAGAATTGTTCCGTGATTTTTGGTGGCTGATCTTCCCGGTGTTCGGGATGGTGATGGCGATCTTCGGGATGATTCAGAACGGCGCCCGTGAGGATGCCATTCTGCGTGACGCCCGCGAACGTCTGGAGCGTGGGCAATGAATTTCGAAGAACTGTTCCGTGATTTCTGGTGGCTGATCTTTCCCATCTTCGGCATGGGCATGGCGGTCACGGGCATGTCGCAGGCCGACCGCCGCACCAAGACAATGGTCGACCTGATCAAGTCTTACACCGACCAGGGCAAAGAGCCGCCGCCGGAATTGTTGCGTTTGGCGGCGCAGAGCTTCGAGCAGGAAAATCCGAATACGCCAGCGACACGCCAGCAGAGCAATGCCTGGTCGTTTGTGGTGTTCGCGGCGCTGACCGCCGGCTTCGCTGTCGGCTGGTGGTGGATCCGCGATCAGGATTACGCCTTCGCGTTCCTAATCGTGGCCGTCACCATGGGCGTGCTCGCGCTTGGGTCGCTGCTGATCCTCATCTTGAGTCGCAAGTAGATTGACATGGACGCCGCCGAAGAGGCGCGCCTGATCGGCTTGTCGCGCAACGGCGACATGCGCGCGTTCGGCCACTTGGTCGACGCGCATCAGGCGCCGGTGCGCGCCTTCCTCCGCCGTCTCGTTGGCGTCGACGCTGACGCTGACGACCTGGCCCAGGAGGCGTTCGCGCGGACATGGGAGGTGCTCGATCGTTTCGACGGCAGCTCTAGCCTGCGCACCTTCATTTGCGGGGTGGCGTTTCAGTACTGGCGCCGCGCGCGGCGCTCGCAGTCCCGCCGCCAAGCCCGCGACGACGCCTACGCCGAACTCGCCGACACGGCGACCGAAGCGCCGACGCGCACAGCGGCCCGGCTTGCCCTGCGGCGGGCGATGGATGATCTTCCAGAGGATCAGCGCGCGGCGCTGGCGCTGTGTCTGGGGCAGGATTTTACCCATGCGGAGGCCGCCGAGGTGCTGGGTCTTCCGCTGGGCACGGTGAAGTCACATGTGACGCGCGGGCGGGCGCGGTTGCAGGCGGCGCTGGGCGTAACGGAGAAGGCCCAATGAGTGACGATATGGAACTTGCGGATTTGTTGGGCGATGCCCCGCGCACGCCCGACCCTGCCTTCCGCTTCGATATCTTCGCGCGTGTCGCCGAAGCCGCGCGCCGCCGCCGCGCACGCGCGCGGGCGCTGCTGCAGGTCGCCGCCTTCGTGGCCATTGGGCTGGCCTTTGCGGTGTTGCAGGCGTCCGGCCTGACGTGGGCCGAGGCGCAGCCTGTGCTGGTCACCGCCGCCGCCTTGACGGTCGCCGCGGCGACGGCGCTCTTGACCATTCAGGGGCCTGGCGTAGTTCTGGCCCGCTCGCGGGCGCTTCTGCGCGCCCCGGTCTTCCGAGCCTGACGGAGTTTGGAATGCAGCGCTTCACGATCCTTTGCCGCATGATGACGTTGCCGAAGCCGATGCCGATCGGCGAAGCCGCCAGCCCGGCTGACGCGGTGCGCATCGCGCGCGCCTTCACCGCGCAGGGCAAGCGCGACGTCCAGATCGGGGACCGGGAGAGCGAAAGCTATTCTCCGACTGAAGAGTTCGCCGCTAAGCACGGCGTCCGCTGATCCGCCTTTGATACGTCCTGACGCGCGCCTATACTGGCGCGCGTTTCCGTTTCCGGAGAACACATGCTGCGACGCGCCATCCCGTTCGACACCGGGCCCATCCATTTTGTCGGCATCGGCGGCATCGGCATGTCCGGCATCGCCGCAGTGATGAAGAACCTCGGCTACGAGGTCACTGGCTCCGACGCCAAAGAGGGCGCCAACATCGACCGCCTGCGCCAAAGCGGCATCACCGTCACTATTGGTCACAAAGCGGAAGCTGCGGCGCATGCCGGCGTCGTTGTCATTTCTTCCGCGATCAAGGACGGCAACGCCGAAGTCGACGCCGCGCGCGCGCGCGGCGTGCCGATCGTGCGCCGCGCCGAGATGCTGGCCGAGATCATGCGCCTGAAGTGGAACGTCGCCGTCGGCGGCACCCACGGCAAAACCACCACCACCTCGATGATCGCGGCGCTGCTCGACGCCGGCGGGAAGGACCCGACCGTCATCAATGGCGGCATCATTAACGCTTATGGCGCCAACACCCGCATGGGCGAAGGTGAATGGATGGTGGTCGAGGCCGATGAGAGCGACGGCACCTTCACGCGCCTGCGCGCCACCGCCGTTGTCGTCACCAACATGGATGCGGAGCATCTGGATCATTACGGCTCGGTCGAAGCCATGAACGACGCCTACCGGCAGTTCGTTGAGAACATCCCGTTCTACGGCTTCGCCGTCATGTGCCTCGATCATCCGCAAGTGCAAGCGCTCGCCGCCCAGGTGCGCGACCGTCGCATCATCTCCTACGGCTTCAATCCGCAAGCCGATGTCTGCGCTGTGAACGTGCGCCCCTCGCGCGAAGGCTCCACCTTCGATGTCGTCGCCCGCAAAAAGGGCGAGGGTCCGGGCGTGACAATGCACGATCTGTTTCTGCCCGTCGCTGGCCGCCACAACGTGCAGAACGCAGTCGCCGCCATCGCCGTGGCGCGCGAACTGGGCGTGACAGACGCCGGCATCCGCACCGGTTTGAAAAAATTCGCTGGCGTGAAGCGTCGCTTCAGCACCACCGGCTATTGGAACGAAGTCCGCATCGTCGACGATTACGGCCATCACCCGGTCGAGATCGCTGCTGTGCTCTCAGCGGCGCGCGAGATGACTGGGGGCCGCGTGCTCGCGGTCGTGCAGCCGCACCGTTACACGCGCCTGCGCGATCTCTTCCAAGACTTCTCCACTTGTTTCAACGACGCCGATATCGTTTGCGTCGCCGATGTCTACAGCGCCGGTGAAGCGCCGCTGGAAGACGTGAACTCCGATGCGCTGGTGATCAGCCTCAAGAGCCACGGCCACCGCGACGCGCGCCGTATCGCGAATCTGGACTCGCTGCCGGATTTCGTCCGCGCCGAAGCCAAGCCTGGCGACATCGTTGTGTGCTTGGGCGCCGGCGATATCACCACCTATGCGAACGCACTGCCCGCCAAACTCGGCGCGGCGGCGGCTTGATCCAATGAACACTCCGCGCCGATGAGTCCGGCGACACTCAGCACCATCGTTCTCGGCGTAACGCTGGCCTTATTCGCGTCAGGGAAGGTGCGCCATGATCTGGTCGCGCTGATTTCCCTGTCGGCGTGCTTGCTGTTGGGCTTGGTGACGCCGGAGAACGCGTTCTCCGGCTTCGCCGATCAGTCCGTGATCGTCATTGCCGCCGTGCTGGTTCTCGGTCGCGCCGTTGAACTGACCGGCGTCGCCGAGGCGGTGACGGATCGCCTGGCGGCGTTGAAATCGCCGTTTCCGATTCAATTGGCGATCATTCTTGTCGCCGGGGCGTTTCTATCTGCGTTCATGAACAACATCGCCGCGCTCGCCATCACCATGCCGGCGGTTGTCGGCGTGTGCCGAGCGCACAATCTGCCGGCCAGCGCCGGCCTGATGGCGCTCTCCTTCGCCACCATTCTCGGCGGCATGACGACGCTGATCGGCACGCCGGCGAACTTGATCCTCTCGTCCGTGCGCGAGACGCAATTGGGCGAGCCGTTCGCCTTCTTCCAGATGACGCCAGTGGCGGCGGCGGTGGCGGCTGCTGGTGTCGGCTATATCTGCCTCATCGGTTGGTGGCTGACGCCGCGGCGCGATTCCGGTGACGATGCGCCGAAGGACGCTTACGTCGTCTTCGAACTCGGCCCGCTGTCGGCGACAGAGCTTGAGGCGGCGGACAACGCCGCTCTGACAGACAAGCTGAAGAGCGCGAAGGTGACGCCGCTGGCGGTGCTGCGCGGCGTGCGCGTGCTCGATCTGGCGACGGCGCGCCCATTGCAGGCGCGCGACCGCCTGTTGGTCGGCGGCGCCGTCGATCCCTGGGAGGCGGCCAAGAAGCTCGGCCTCAGCATGCACGCGCAGCGCTCCGAGGCTGACGACGCCGTGACCATCGTCGCCGTCGTCGGCAATGGCTCGCCGCTGGTCGGCCGCCCGGTCGACACCGTGCGCTGGGATACGAACGGCGAACTCGTGGTCATCGCCGCAGGGCGACGCGCGGCGGAGCTGCGTCAGCCCTTATCGCGTCTGCGTGTCGAAGCCGGCGACCAGATTACTATTCACGGCTCGGCAGAGCAGATCGCGATCTATTCGCGCTATGCACGGCTCCTGGAAGTCGCGCGCCGCGCCACCACGCGCATCAACCCCACACGCGCCGCCATGGCCATCGGCATCTACGCCGCGGCTGTTGCGACGTCGGTCGCGCTTGGCGTGCCGACGGCGTTTTCCTTCGCGGCGGGCGCCGCCGTGGTCGCAGCATTGGGCTTTTTGCCGCCGCGCGAGATTTATTCGTCCATCGATTGGTCGGTGATCGTGCTGATCGGTGCGATGATCCCGGTCGGGCACAGTTTCCAGACCAGCGGCGCGGCGGCTCTGTTTGCTGGCGAATTGTCCAACGCCTTGATGGACGCGCCCTTGTTCTGGGCCGCCGCCGCCATCGTCAGCGCGACGATGCTGCTCTCGATCTTTCTCAACAATGTCGCGACGGCGATCATCATGGGCCAGATCGCGATCTCGGTGGCGCAGGCGATCGGCGTCTCGCCCGATGCGCTGTTGATCGCGGTGCTGATCGGCGCGTCGTCGGATTTCCTCACGCCCATCGGCCACCAGAACAATCTTCTGGTGATGGGGCCGGGCGGCTACAAGTTCCTGGACTACGGACGCGTGGGCGCGCCGCTAGCGCTGATTGTCGTGCTCGTGTCGGCCAAGATGATCGAGCTGGGTTTCGCGGGCTGAGGCGAAGCGCGGCGTGCGTTGCTATTGCTCCGGCGTCATCCGCGCGCGCAATGCGCGGACGCGTTCAAGCAGCGGCTGTGCCTGCGCGACCGACGCGTTGAAGTCGAACGTGATCGGGCTCGCGCCGTTGATGCTCAGCGATTCCGCGCCGCCATCGGCGCAATCGGGACAACCGATGACCGGCGGCAGGCCGGCGAGATTGGTGTTGGCCGCTAGGCGCGCGAACTCCTGCCACTCGCTTTCCGTCAAAGTCTGCGTGAAGCGCTGATCAGGCAGTTCAGCCGAACCCCTGCCACTGCGCCCGTCGCGAACGAGCACGGCTTGGCCTTCGGTGATCTCTAGCCGCGTCGCGCAATAGCCGACGCACATGCCGAACGATGTCGTCGATACGATCTGGCGAACCTCTGGGGGCGCTGTTGTTGCGCTGGCGCATCCAGTTAACGCCAGGGCCAATGCGGCGGCGCCAAATTTGAGCTGAGAGATCATTTCGTTCTGCTGTCCTTGCGGCTGTCCGCGTTGCACTCACGCTGGGCAAGCTTTGCGGCGGATTGTGGCCCGCCGCACGTCCTTGAACCGAAGCGATGACGCGGGCGTGTGCGCGCGCTACGCGAGCGGCTGACGCCGCACGCCTAGCGCGCGCAGCACTTAGTCTTTCAGGCTCGCGGGCACATTGCCGCCGTTTTCGGCGAGCTTGCGCCACACCGCGCGCGACAACGCGATGTTCTGCTCGGCGCTGCCATGTGCGCCGGCGTTGACGTTGAGTTCGGTGGCGAGCTCTTTGCGCGCGTCCAGGCTGGAGTCGATGTCCAGGAGTTTGAGCAGGTCGACGATCGAGGTGCGCCAATTGCCGCCGCCGCCCTTTGCCGCCGCTTTTTGTTCGAGCACAGCCTCGACGTCGACTTGCACGTTGGCCGGTGCAGTGCCGTCGCGCTGCTCTCGGCGTTCATTGTGTTCGCGCCGCTCTTCCGCGGACACGGTGATGCGGTCCCAGATCTCACTAAAAATACCCATGGTCTTATTTCCCGACGCGTCGCGCGTGTGCGGGTCCAACCGGGCCGGGGTGCGAATGTTCCACCGTCGCTCCGGCGGTGCGGAGGGGCTGGGTGATTTTGGACAGGGCATTTCTGGAAGGGCGCCGAATCACCCTCGGAACGATTGACCCCGCGCCCGACTCCCCACAGCCCAGTCCCATGCCTGATACCGCTCACCGAGCGCCCAAGCCCCTGCGCGCCGCCATTGTCTATGATTTCGACGGCACGCTCGCGCGCGGCAATCTGCAAGAGCACAGCTTCATTCCAGAACTCGGCATCGATCATGACGTGTTCTGGAAGGACGTGCGCCGCCTGGCCAAGACCTCCGACGCGGACGAGATCCTCGTCTACATGCAGCAGATGATAGAGCGCTCACGCGCGCTCGGGCGCGCCGTTACGCGCGATCAATTGCGCGCGCACGGCGCGACGCCGTCCTTCTTCGATGGCGTCGAGAGCTGGTTTCCGCGCATGGATTCCTTCGCCGCCGATCAGGGTCTTGAGCTTGATCACTACGTCGTCTCCTCTGGCACCGAGGAAATGATCGAAGGCTGTTCGATTTACCCGCACTTCAAACGCGTCTTCGCCTCGCGCTTTATCTATAACGACAGAGGCGAGGCCGTCTGGCCGGCGGTGGCGGTGAACTATACCAACAAGACGCAGTTTCTCTTCCGCATCAACAAAGGCATCGACAATGTCTGGGATACGCAGGCGATCAATCGCTGGATGCGCGCCGAGGAACGGCCGCTGCCCTTCGAGCGCATGATCTTCATCGGCGACGGCGATACCGACATTCCCTCGATGAAGATGGTCACCGACCAAGGCGGCACGGCCATCGCTGTTCTCGATCCGGATCGTTGGAACGATCCGCTCAAGGTCAGCCACATCCACATGCTGATCGCGGAGGACCGCGTGAACTACGTCGCGCCCGCCGACTATCTGCCGGCCAGCCAGCTCGACGTCATCGTCAAGGGCGCGCTGCAGCGCATTGCGTTGCGCGCCGGGTTGCCGATCGCGAGCTAAATACGCCCATGTTCGTCATTCCGGGGCTTCGCGCAGCGAAGAGCCCGGAACCCAGGGGCCAACACTCAGCTGGTTGCCCTTGGTGCCGGGCTCAATGCTTCGCATTGCCCCGGAATGACGAAGTTATCCGGCCTAACCTTAGCTACCCGGCGGCGTATCGTCCGGCGCGCGTTCGATGCGGGTGACGGCGTACGACACCGGCGGATCGCCGCCCAACACCTGCACGCCGGCGCCGTTGCCGACGCAGATGAAGCTGACGTTGGAGCGGATGGCGATGGCGTGGTTCCAGTCGAGATCGCGCGTGTTCTGGTTGATGGTCAGATAATATTCGCGCGTGGTGCTGACGCGGGCCCGGACGCGGTGCTCATCGACCACGCCGTAGCTGCGGACGTCCAAAGTGCGAAAGCAATCGCGGCTAGAGCCGGCATTGTCCGCCGATTGCGGAGTGGATGCGCAGGCGCCGAGCGCGAGAAGGGCCGCGGCGGCCACAAAATTTCGAAGCATGTATGCTCTCCGTTCAGCTGGCTTGCGCCGGGGTTTCCGGTGCGCGCTCAATCGAGGTGATGGGATAGGTCCGCTGCGGATCGCCGCCGATAATGTCGACCCCGAGGCCGTTGCCCGTGCAGATGCGCCCGGTCGAGGTGCGGAGGGCGATGGCTTGCGTCCAGTCGAGGTCGTAGGCGTTCCAAAGCGTGGTCAGAACATATTGATCGCTCGCGCCGACAGAGATGCCGACGTGGTTGCGGTCGATGACGCTGTAGCCGCGCACTTGGCTCGAGCTGAAGCACTCTCTGTCCAACGACGCGGTTTGACTTGCGCCAGGATCAGTGGCGCAGGCCGAAAGCGCCAGCGCGGTGATGATAATGCCCATGCGTTGCATGTTGAATTCCGTTCTGTTGGCGCCTCACTATGGCGCTGAGTTGCGGCGGCGACGAGCCGCGCTGGCTTTTCCAACGTTCAAAAGCGTGAGATAGGCCATCAACAATGAGTGAACTCGATCTACCGGCCGTGCGCGGCCAGCTCCTCCGCGGCGAAAGCCTCGCCCCTTTCACCTGGTTCCGGGTCGGCGGCCCCGCCGACGTGCTCTTCCTCCCCGCCGACGAAGACGACCTCGCGCACTTCCTCGCTGCGTTGCCACAGGACGTGCCGCTGCTGCCCATCGGCGTCGGCTCCAATCTGATCGTGCGCGATGGCGGCGTGCCGGGTGTCGTCATTCGCTTGGCGGGGCGCGCTTGGGCGCAGATCGAACCGCTTGACGATTTTCGCATCCGCGCCGGCGCTGGCGCGCTTGACGCTATGGTCGCTAAAGCGGCGGCGAAAGCGGGCATAGGCGGGCTCGAATTTTACGCCGGCATACCCGGCACGATCGGCGGCGCGCTGACGATGAACGCTGGCTGCTATGGCAGCGAAACCAAAGACGTGCTGGTCGAAGCCGTCGCGCTCGATCGCAGCGGCAAGCGGCACACGTTCAGCAACGCCGATTTCGGTTTCACCTATCGCCACAACGCGCTGCCGGAGGGTTTGATTTTTCTGAGCGGCACGTTCCAAGGCAGACCCGACGATCCGATGTCGGTCACCGCGCGCATGGCCGAGATCACGGCCAAGCGCGAAGCTTCCCAGCCCATCCGGGAAAAAACCGGCGGCTCGACGTTCAAAAATCCGATTGGCGCTGCCGGCGAAAAGCTCTCGGCCTGGAAGCTCAACGACGAAGCCGGCATGCGCGGCTATCGCCGCGGCGGCGCGCAAGTCAGCGAAAAGCACGCGAACTTCCTGATCAACACCGGCGACGCCACCGCCGCCGACATCGAGGGCCTCGGCGAAGAGGTCCGCGCCGCCGTCAAAGCCAGGCACGGCATCGAGCTGGAATGGGAAATCAAGCGGATCGGGCGCGTTTAATGGATGAGACCACTGCGGCCAAATTGTCCGGCGAACTGAAGAGGCTTGTTGAGGGCTTCAACCTGCTCAGCGAACTGAGTATGAGCATCCCGGACGAGACCGAGCGCACTACGTTTAGAAGCGCTTTGGGCCGGCTCATGGTCGTCGCTGATACCGACCTGATAAGACCTATCGTGCGTCAGTACCCACATCTCGACCCAGTCGAACCGAAGGCATCGAAATGAAGCTCAAACCCAACATCCTCGCCGCAATCGGCAATACGCCGCTGGTGAAGCTCAATAAAGTGGTGCCGCCGGGCGCGGCGGAAGTTTGGGTGAAGTGCGAGTATCTGAATCCCGCCGGTTCGATCAAAGACCGCATGGCGAACTACATCATCGAGAAGGCCGAAGCCTCCGGCATTCTGAAACCCGGCGGCCTCATCGTTGAGAACACCTCCGGCAATACCGGCCAGGGCCTCGCCATGGCGGCGGCGATCAAAGGCTATCGCTGCGTGTTCACGATGCCGGACAAGATGAGCAAGGAAAAGCAGGACTCGCTGCGCGCCTACGGCGCCGAAGTCATCATCACGCCGACAGACGTGCCGGGCGATTCACCCGAGCACTACGTCAACGTCGCCAAGAAGATCGCCGAAGATACGCCGGGCGCCTTTTACGTCGATCAGTATCACTCGCAGTGGAACATCGAGGCGCATTACTGGTCGACCGGCAAAGAGATTTACGAGGACACTGACGGCGGCAAGTTCGACGCCTTCGTCGGCGGCACCGGCACCGGCGGCACGGTGTCGGGCGTCGGCCGCTGGTTCAAGGAACATGCGCCGCATGTGAAGATTATCGGCGCCGATCCGCTCGGCTCGGTGCACTATCATCTCTTCCACACCAAGACGCTGCCCACCGCGCACGTCTATATGGTCGAAGGCATCGGCGAGGACATTGAATGCCGCGCCATGGATTTCTCCGTCGTCGACGACATGCGCCAGGTGAGTGACCGCGAGTCGTTCGTGATGGCGCGGCGGCTGGTGAAAGAAGAGGGCCTTTTTTGCGGCGGCTCATCCGGCTCCAACGTTCATGTTGCGATCGAGATCGCCAAGGAGCTTGGCCCGGGCAAAGTCGTCCTCACCGTGCTGCCCGATCACGGCAATCGCTACGTCTCCAAATTCCTCCGCGACGATTGGATGAAGGAGCACGGCTTTACCGAAACCGAGCAGGAACTGGGCTTCGTCGAAGAGTTGCTGAAACTGCACGAGCGCAACCCCATCACCGCCGACGCTGAAGCGCCGTTGCGGACAGTCGTCAATTTGATGCGCGACCATGGCGTCAGCCAGATCCCTCTGATCGAGCGCGGCAAGCTCAACGCCATCGTGCATGAGAGCGATGTTCTGGCGTCCATGCAGAAGCGCGAGTTCAATCTTGACGCGCCGGCCAAAAGCGTCGCCTCGCCGATCGCTGGCCTGATCTACCCGAAAGCGCGCATCGAAGAGCTCTTCCACATCTTCGCCACCGATCACGTCGCTGTGGTCGTGGATGCGTCCAACGTCGTTGGCGTCATCTCCAAGATCGATCTGATCGAATACATGGCCGGGCGGGGGCGCTAGCACCATGCACCACGATAACAAGCGTTTCGGCACGCGCTGCATTCACGCCGGCCAGAAGCCCGATCCGACCACTGGCGCGATCATGACGCCGGTCTATCAAACCTCGACCTACGTGCAGCAAAGTCCGGGCGTCATCATCGACGATTACGACTACGCACGCTCGGCCAACCCCACGCGCAAGGCGCTCGAAGCCAATATCGCTTCGCTCGAAGGCGGCCGTCACGGCTTGATGTTTGCCTCCGGCCTGGCCGCGCTCGCAGCCTGCGTGCATCTGCTTTCCAGCGGCGACCACGTTGTGCTCTGCGACGACGTCTACGGCGGCACGTTCCGCACGCTGGACAAAGTCTTCAAGCAGTTCGGCGTCACTTACACGCGCGTCGACATGACAGACCTCGCCGCGACCGAGGCGGCGTTCACCGCGAAGACAAAGCTCTGCTGGATCGAGACGCCCACCAATCCGTTGCTGAAGATCGTCGACATCGCCGCCGTCGCGCGCATCGCCAAGGGTCGCGGCGCTTACGTGGGCGTCGACAATACCTTCGCGTCGCCTGTGCTGCAGAACCCGCTGCGCCTCGGCGCCGATATCGTGTTGCACTCGTGCACGAAGTATATCGGCGGCCATTCCGACGTGATCGGCGGCGTGCTTGTCGTTGATGACGACGATCTCGGCCAGCGCCTCCGCTTCACCCAGAACGCGGTCGGCGCCGTCAGCGCGCCGTGGGACTGCTTCCTGCTGCTGCGCTCGACCAAGACTTTGCACGTCCGCGTGCAGCGCCATTGCGAGAACGCGGCCAAGATCGCCGATTTTCTCGCCGAGCAAAGCCAGATCGAGCGCGTCATCTATCCCGGCCGCACCGATCACCCGCAGCACGAGATCGCCAAGAAGCAAATGCGCGGCGGCTATGGCGGCATGATCACAGCGACTTTAAAGGGCGGGCTACCCGCGGCGCGCACCTTCTTGGAGCGCGTGCAACTCTTCTCGCTGGCGGAATCGCTTGGCGGCGTTGAATCATTGATCGAACACCCAGCCATCATGACTCACGCCTCGATCGACAAGCCCTTCCGCGAGGCGCTCGGCATTACCGACGGCCTCGTGCGCCTGTCCGTCGGCATCGAAGACGTCGACGACCTCATCGCCGATCTCCAGGAAGCCCTGGGCTAAGGCGCGAGCGCCGCGACGCGGCTGGCTTGCGCATAGGCCGCCGCGGCTGCGCTATCGATCGGCGCGGCCACTTGTGGGTAGCGCGAGTAGGCGACGCTGACCGCCGCTACGCTGACCAGGAAGAACGTCAAAGCAATCGCAAACGTGCGGCTGCTGCTTTCGGAATGGCGCATTTCTGTCCCCACACTCTCCGCCGGCCGTGCGATGCGTTTGGCGCGCGCGGTTTGAATCTTTGCTCGAATAGGTCCGCTCGGGGCCGCCGGCTTTGGCCGCGGCGAGGCGACCAGCAAGCGCCGCCAGGTCCGCGCCGGCGCTGAGCCGCGCGGCAGGCGTACGCTGCGTGTGTCCACCGGCGGCGGCGCGTCATCCAAGCGGATGCAAACGAGCGATCCCGACGCCTGCGCCTTGCGGGCGACGGCGCGCAGCGCCGGCGTCGCCACCGCCTGGCGCGACCACAACAGCACAACCTTATGGCCGCCGGTGCGCGGGCCACGCGACGCAAGGTCAGTCACGTCATAGCCGAGCGCTTTCAGTTGCGCGGCGATGGCTTGGGCTTGCGGGGCAGCGCTGTGCGCGTGCGCGAGCAGGATAGGTGGCGGCATGCGCGTAAGTGCTACGCGCGCCGGAGCCGCCGCCAAGCGACCGGCGCCGCGCGGCTTGTGAATAGCCGCGCGGCGCCCAATCCGCAGGCGGCGCCGCCCAAAGATAAAGCGGCGGCAGAATGCCCATAGAAAAAGGGCGACGCATCGCTGCGCCGCCCTCATTCGTTTCAAGTTTAACTTCGGTTAGTGCGCGCCGGTCGGCGGCGGCGTGCGCAGATCGAAGCGGTCGAGCTCCATCACCTTGGTCCACGCGGCGACGAAGTCCGCGACGAACTTCTCCTTCGCATCGCTCGCGCCGTAGACTTCCGAGAGCGCCCGCAATTGCGAGTGCGAGCCGAAGATGAGATCGGCGCGCGAGCCGGTCCACTTCACTTGGCCGGAGGTGCGGTCGCGCGCTTCGAACGTCTCTTGGCTGCCGCCGACGCCCTTCCACTGCACGCCCATGTCCAGCAAGTTGACGAAGAAGTCGTTGGTCAGCACGCCAGGACGCGTTGTCAGCACGCCGAGCTTATCGTTGCCGACTTGCAGCACACGCAGGCCGCCGACCAGCACCGTCATTTCCGGCGCCGACAGTTCGAGCAATTGCGCGCGGTCCACGAGGTGATCTTCGATCGGCATGATCGGCTTGCGCACATAGTTGCGGAAACCATCGGCCTTCGGGTTCAGGAATTCGAAGGAATGGACTTCCGTCTCTTCCTGCGTCGCGTCGGCGCGGCCCGGGTTGAACGGCACTTTGACACTGACGCCGCCGTCCTTCGCCGCTTTCTCGATCGCGGCGTTGCCGGCGAGCACGATCAGGTCAGCGATCGAGACCTTCTTCGCGCCGGCGTTGAACTCCTTCTGGATGCCTTCGAGCGCCGAGAGCACCTTCGCGAGTTGAGCCGGCTTGTTGACTTCCCAATCCTTCAGCGGCGCAAGACGAATGCGCGCGCCATTGGCGCCGCCGCGACGATCGGAACCGCGATAGGTCGAGGCTGAAGCCCACGCCGTCTCGGCCAGTTCGCGCACCGACAAGCCGGCGCCCAGAATCTTCGCCTTCAGCATGTCCGCATCGGAGGCGTCGATCGTGCTCTTCGCGCCCGAGATCGGGTCTTGCCAGATCAGCGTCTCTTTCGGGACGTACTTGCCGCGATAGAGCACCTTGGGCCCCATGTCGCGGTGCGTGAGCTTGAACCACGCGCGGGCGAACGCATCGGCGAACTCCGCCGGGTTCTGGTGGTAGCGGCGCGAGATTTTCTCGTAGGCCGGGTCCATGCGCAGCGCGAGGTCAGCCGTTGTCATCATCGGCTGGTGCTTTTTGTTGGGATCGAACGCGTCCTCGACATTGCGGCCAGCGTCGCCCTTCGGCTTCCACTGATGTGCGCCGGCAGGAGACTTGGTCAGCTCCCACTCGAAACCGAACAGCGTGTCGAAATAGCCGTTGTCCCATGTCGTCGGGTTCGGCTTCCACGCACCTTCGATACCGGAGGTGATGGTGTGCCCGGCCATGCCGCTTTCGAACGTCGAGATCCAGCCGAGGCCGAGGTTCTCGAGGTCCGACGCTTCCGGCTCTTTGCCGACATGCGTCGTCGGGCCGGCGCCGTGGGCTTTGCCGAACGTGTGGCCGCCGGCGACGAGGGCTACGGTCTCTTCATCGTTCATCGCCATGCGGCCGAAGGTTTCGCGAATGTCGCGCGCCGAGGCGACCGGATCGGGATTGCCGTCAGGGCCTTCCGGGTTGACGTAGATGAGGCCCATCTGCACCGCGCCGTAATCGCCAGCGAGTTCACGCTCGCCGGTGTAGCGGCTGTTCGGGGCTTTGCTGTCGGCCAGCCAAGCTTCTTCGGCGCCCCAATTGACTTGGTTCTCCGGCTCCCACGTATCAGCGCGGCCGCCGCCGAAGCCGAACACCGGGCCGCCCATCGATTCAATCGCGACATTGCCGGTGAGGATGAGCAGATCGGCCCAGGAAAGTTTCGCGCCGTACTTCTGTTTGATCGGCCAGAGCAGGCGGCGGGCTTTGTCGAGGTTGCCGTTATCCGGCCACGAGTTCAGCGGCGCGAAACGCTGCTGACCACGGCCGCCGCCGCCGCGTCCATCGCCGACGCGATAGGTGCCGGCGGCATGCCAGGCCATGCGAATGAAGAAGGGGCCGTAATGGCCGTAATCAGCTGGCCACCACGATTGGCTGTCGGTCATCAGCGCGCGGAGATCGGCGATCACCGCATCGAGGTCCAGGCTTTCGAATTCCTTCACATAGTTGAAGGCTTTGCCGAGCGGATTGGACTCGGCCGTGTTCTGGTGCAGCACGCTCACGTTCAGCTGGTTTGGCCACCAATCGCGATTCAATCGGCCGCGTGAATGCGGCACCGGGCACTTAGCTTCGTTTCCATCGGCCATCTGAACGTTCCTCTTGTCTGCCGCGGGCGTCCCGCTGCGCTGGGCCGGACCATGCGCGTATTAAGGGTATTCATCAAATCGATTGAGTGCATGGCGTGTATAGGCTGCGTCTATACAAAGCGCCCGACGTGGTTAAGCGCTTACAACACGTCTGAATGCAAATTTACCAAATAAATCAGCAACTAAAGCGCTCGCCCTCACCTTGCCTTAACCCTGAGGCGTTTCATTATGACACTCCCGGAATGAGCGCAGAAAAGGCGTTTGACTGGGTTGGTGGTTGGTTGGTGAGGCGCGCACACATGGCCCGGGTGGCGGTGCTATTAGGGGGCTTAAGCCCCGAGAGGCCCGTGAGCTTGAGCTCGGGCAAAGGTTGCGCTGACGCGCTGCGTCGGCTGGGCCACGAGGTCATCGAAATCGATCCGCAGAATCCCGGCTGGATGGCCGAGCTGCAGGACACGCGTCCCGACGCCGTCTTTAACGCCCTCCACGGCGAGTGGGGCGAAGATGGCCGCACCCAAGGCGTGCTCGACTATCTGAAGCTGCCCTACACCCATTCCGGCTGCCTCGCCTCGGCGCTGGCCATGGATAAGGACAAGTCCAAGGCCGTCTTCGCCCAGGCCGGCCTGCCGCTCGCCAATGGCAAGCTGATGCATCGCTTGGACGCCGCCAAAGCTCACCCGATGCCGGCGCCTTATGTTGTGAAGCCGAACGCGCAGGGCTCTTCGGTCGGCATCTTCATCGTCCGCGAAGGCGCCAATCGCCCGCCCGAACAATTGCTCGATCCCGACTGGACCTTCGGCGAGGAAGTTCTGGTCGAGGAATTCATCGACGGCAAAGAGCTGACCGTCGCCGTCATGCATGAGCGCGGCGCGCTCGCCGTCACCGAGATCTTCATCACCAGCGACGGCGATTGGTACGACTTTGACGCCAAGTACGCTGAGGGCGGCTCGCGCCACGTCGTGCCGGCCGACATTCCGCAAACCATCGCCGATCAATGCATGCGCGCCGCCGAAGCTGCGCATCACGCGCTCGGCTGCCGCGGCGTGACGCGTTCCGATTTTCGCTACGACCCCAAGCGCGATCGCCTCGCGCTGCTCGAAGTCAACACCCAGCCCGGCATGACGCCGACATCCCTGGTCCCTGAACAAGCCGCCTATGTCGGCATGTCCTACGACGATCTCGTCGCTTGGATTCTGGAGGATGCGTCATGGCCGCGGTGAGAGCACGCCGTTCTGGCGGCGGACGCGGGCATGAGCCGCCGCCGCGCGGCAAGCGCCGCAAGCAGGCGGCGCAAAAGAATTTGTATGAATCGATGCCGCGCTTAGCGCGCATCAAGCTCTCCGGCGGACTGTCAACCGACGATGTGCAAGTCACCTCGAAGAGTTTGCTGATGGCGCTCGCCGGCGGCGTGCTGTTTGTCGGCATCGCCGTCGCCGGCGCCGCTTGGCTCGGCTCTTCGCTTTTCGACGCACGCGAAGCCTTCGCCCGCTCCGCTGACGGCGCCGCCGCCAGCTCCGGCTTTGCTATCGCCGACGTTGAAGTTCTCGCCATGCCGTCCGCACCGCTGCTCACCGCCGCGCGCGCGGCGGAAGTGCGCGCGCTGATCGTGCCGGACGGGCGGCACTCGATCCTGTCGCTCGATCCTGAAGAGGTGAAAGCGCGCGTGGAAAGTCTCGACTGGGTTGCCGGCGCGCGCGTGCGCCGCCTGTGGCCGTCGACGCTGCGTGTGGAAGTCGCGCGCCGCCAGGAATACGCGCTGTGGGAAGAAGAGGGCCAGCTCTCGGTGATTGATTCCAATGGCGAGCGTTTGCTGGCCGAGCGCGCCGCTGACCATCCGAATCTGCCGCTGATCGTCGGCCCCGGCGCCGGCCCCGCGGCCGAGCCGTTGCTGGAAGCGCTCGAAAGCCTGCCGCAAGTGCGCGCGCGCCTGGTGCAACTCGTCCGCGTCGGCGGCCGCCGCTGGAATCTCGAACTCACCTCCGGCGCCACCGTTGCGCTGCCGGATGAAGGCGCGCCGGAAGCGCTCGCGCGTCTCGAAGCACTGCACGCCGAATACGCGCTGCTCGATCGCCCGCTGACGCAGATCGACATGCGCGCGCCGGGCCGTCTCGCCGTCCGCGTCCATCCCTCGCTCGCCGGCGGCTTGCGGCCGCTGTTGGGAGGCGCGTGATGACAGCTCTCCTCGAACGCATTGACGACACCGATGCCGATCACCTGGCGCAAGCGCCGCTGATCGCCGCGCTCGATGTCGGCGTCTCCAAAACCGTTTGTCTCGCCGCGCGCCGCGATCCGGTGCTCGATCTCCACCCCGAGCGCCCCTTGCGCGTGCTTGGCGTCGGCCAGCAGACCGCGCCAGCCATCGCATCCGGCAAGCCGGCCGACTTCGACGCCTGCGCCCGCGCCATTCAAGTCGCCATCGAGGAAGCCTCGGCCATGGCCGGCGCGCCGATCAAGCGCGTTGTCGCTTCCTACGCTGGCCCCGGCATGAAATCGCAAATCGTGCGCGGCGCCGTGCGCGTGAAACGCGGCGCCATCACCGGCGCTGACGTCGAGAACGCCCTTAACGCCGCGATGCAATCTGTGCCGACGCCTCAAATCTCGTTCTTGCACGTCGAGCCGCTCAGCTATTCCATCGATGACGGCGAGCCGATCGACGATCCGCACGGCCATATCGGCAAGATGCTCGCGGTCGAAGCTTGCGTCGTCACCGCGCCGACCGATGCGCTGAACGCGCTGCGCGCCTGCATCCGCCAAGCCGGCGCCGAAGTCGAAGACATCATCGCCGCGCCGAAGGCCGCTGGCCTTGCGGTGCTGACGCCGGAAGAGCGCGAGCAGGGCGCGCTCGTCATCGATCTGGGCGCCGGCTCGATCGGCATTTCCATCTTCGCGCAGGACACGCTCGTCTACGCCGAAACCATCGCCGCCGGCGGCGTCCGCTTGACGCGCGATCTCGCCAACAAGCTGCAAACCACCTTCGCCGCCGCCGAGCGCGTAAAGCTGCACTTCGGCGCTGTCGCCAACGCCTGCGATCCGCGCGAAGCGGTGCAAGCGCCGAAGCTCGGCTTTGACGGCCGTCTCGAAGCCGCCACCACGCTGCGCGGCGTCATCACCGACACGCTGTCGCCGCGTCTGCACGAAATGCTGCTCCTGGTGCGCCAACAAGTCAGTCGCGCCGGCTTCCTCAATGCTGACGGCCCGCAACGCGTCGTGCTCGTCGGCGGCGGCGCGCTCATTCCCGGCATCCGCGATCTCGCCATCGAAGCGCTCGCTATGCCGGTGCGCGTCGGCCGGCCGTTTGAGCTCTGCGGCTTTGATCACGGCGAAGCCGGTCCTGCTTACGCGACCGCCGCCGGCTTGCTGCGCCATCGCTTCGACAGCCCAACGCTCGACGATGTCGACGACAGCTTCCAGCCGTCGCTCGCGCATCTCGCGCGGATGATGCGCAACGGCGCGCGCGGCGCATGGGGCTGGCTGCGCGATAATTTCTAACGCGTAGCCACGTACCGGCGCTCTTGCGCGCCGCCACAAATCCAAGCTTACGTCGCTCTAATGCAGCCACGACTCTTTCGTAGCGGTTGCTGGCGGCGCGTGTTTCGCGTCCGTGGGAGGGACGTGCATGCGCGCGAGTTTGAGCTTTGCCGTGATCGGCGCATCTTTGGTGCTCGGCGCCTGCACGCAACAAGCGCCAGCGAGTGATCCGATGGGCCCGATGCCGGTCGTCGCCGCGCTCTACGATTACGGCCCGCTGCCGACGGCGCAGGAAGATCTCGAAAACTACTTCACCACCGAACTCGCGGCGGCGATCGCTGCAAACGCCGCCAGCGCCGGCCCCGAACGCATCGATTTCGATTATCGCTCATGGGCGATGGATTCCGAAGTCGACAACATCCGCTACCGCGTCGGCGTTCACAGCGACGCGACCGAAGCCGAAATCTCCACCGCCTTCACCTATCCGGGCGTCGGCGGCGGCATGGATTTGACCTGGGACATGTGTCCGCGTGCTGATGGGCAGTGGCGCATCTCCAACATCACCGCCGTACCAACAGCCGATGAGACCGGCGCGGGCGGCGGCGATCCCGTCTCGATCCGCCCCATGGTCGGCCTTGCGGAAATTCCGCCAGAAGAGTGCGTTTGAGGGAGATGTCCATGATCCGCGCCCTGATCTTAGCGGCTGTATTCGCCGCCGCCTGCACGCCGCCGACGCAACAGCAAACGTCCGCCGAAGTTGAAATCATCGCGCCTGAATCGGGTTCGACAGTGTCGAGCCCGCTGCGCGTCGAAGGCGTCGCGCCGCAGGACTGGTATTTCGAAGCGATCTTCACTGCCGAATTGCACGATGCGAGCGGCGCCGTGATCGCTGAAGCGCCAGCGCAAGCGCAAACCGACTGGACCGTCCCCGGCCCGGTGCCGTTCCTTGTTGAATTCACCTACACGTCGGCCGCCGAGCAAAACGGCACGATCGTCCTCATCGCCGACCGCACCGGCGAACCCGAACCACCCCTACGCGAAGTGCGCATTCCGGTGGTGCTCACGGCGACGCCGTAATACGGACCGCCGGCGTCCCTCGCCGGCAGCGGTCGACCTAACAAACACACGCGCTTGTCGCTAGCAGCCCTGCCGGGCGAGGGCGCCGGCGGTCCATATTGAGTGCGGGGACACGAGCGACTCGGTCGTCGCAAAATGCGGGGATAGACGCCGTTCAATCCGACCGAGTGCTTGCCGTGTTATAGTGCCCGCATCGTTTCATACGGAGAGCAGTCGGTACCCTGTTCGAGCTGACCATGAGACGATGCAGTTGAGCGTGAAGCGCCGATGCTTCTGGTTGGCGTCCGAAGCTGGGCGCCTTGGCAACACAACCGGAAGGCCGAAACGGAGCTGAGCAGGCGGCGTGGCGAGCGCCAACGACCTG
>ENA-ORBV01000203-ORBV01000203.1-microbial-mat-metagenome-genome-assembly--contig:-NODE-203-length-129711-cov-9.618526_pt1 | contig 129711 bp, 108 predicted proteins | sample MGYA00237777_ERZ505514 | MGnify/ENA primary metagenome ERZ505514 (study PRJEB26160, sample SAMN06269048) | microbial mat metagenome | isolation source: Oligotrophic lake microbial mat | place...
TTTTCACGGGAATTGAAGGCCGGCCGTCGCGCCACAAGACAGCCTCAGACCGATTCGGCTACGCTGCGCCGATGCCCCTCAGTCATCCAGCGATTGCCGAAGCGCCGTTGACCGCGCTATCCTTGGCCGCCCGCTCAAGAAGCCCTCGGTCAGCCCGAGCCAGTTGCGGAGCCGGGCACGGGTCTTCATGGCACTCGGGGATTGGGCCAACGCTCTGGCAGATGCCGAGGCGCTCGTGGAGCAGGAAATAGGCAGGAGCGAGGGGCTCAGCATGCGCACGGCGGCCGTCGCATCCTGCATGATCCGCGCCCGCGCCACCGGGTGCCTGCCCCGCTTTCGGTCATAGGCTAGGCTCTGTAGGATCGCACCATCCGCGATTCCTCGAGATCAGCCCATCCCAATGAACGAGCCCGTCCGTGTCGGTGTTGTCGGCCTTGGCACCGTCGGCTCGGGGGTCGTGCGGCTGCTCGTGGGCTCGGCCGACCACATCTCGCGGCATGCAGGCCGGCCGATCGTCGTCGAGCGAGCGGTGGTTCGTGATCTGACCAAGCAACGCGATCTCCCACTGCCCGCGGAACGCATCTCCACCGACATCCAGACGGTTTCGCGTGATCCATCCATTTCGATCGCGGTGCTGCTGGTAGGCGGCCTCGAGCCGGCTCGCTCGATGGCCATCGATATGCTCGAGCATGGCAAGGATGTTGTCACCGCCAACAAGGCGCTTCTCGCCGAACACGGCCCGGAGCTTTTTGAACTGGCCCACCGTCATGGTCGGTCCATCGCCTTCGAGGCAGCGGCCGCCGGCGGCATTCCGATCGTCGCGGCGATCGGTCAGTGCCTCGCGGCCAATCGCATCGAGAGTATCCGCGGCATTCTGAACGGGACGAGTAACTTCATCCTGTCCAAGATGGAGGAGGAGGGCGCCGACTATGCGACCGTCCTCAGGGCGGCCCAGGACGCGGGCTACGCCGAGGTCGACCCGGCCATGGATGTCGACGGCACCGACGCGGCGCACAAGCTTGCGATCCTTTCGCACCTCGCGTTCGGCGTGTGGGTGCCCTGGGCCGACATACCCCGCAAGGGCATCGAACAGATCGACCAAGTGCTCATGGCCTATGCAGACCAACTTGGCTATCGCATTCGGCTCATCGCCACCGCCGCCCGGGTTGAAGGCAGGCTCGCGATGCGGGTTTCACCGGCGCTTGTGAAGGTCGGCACGCCTTTGGCCGAAACACGCGGCGCCTACAACGCCGTGAGCATCGTGGGCGACGCGGTCGGTCGCCTCTTCTTCCACGGCCTCGGCGCCGGACAGATGCCAACCGCCTCGGCCGTCGTGGCCGACATCATCGATACGGTCGTGGGCCGCGCAGCGATCACGTTCCAGACCACCGGCGTCCTTTCTCAGGACGGTCCCATGGCACACGACGTCAACGTGGCCATGCCGCAGCGGCACTTCCTTCGGATCCCAGTCACCGACCGCCCCGGTGTCATGTCCGAGGTATCGGGCATTCTCGGCCGCCACAATGTATCCATCGCGTCACTCATCCAGCATGAGTCGGGTACGGGGGGGGCGGTGCCCCTCGTGATCATGACCCACTATTGTGCCCCGAGGAGCGTTCAGGACGCGCTCGCAGAGATCGGGCGATCACCATCCGTCGGCGGGGTTTGCGACTGCCTGCCCGTGCTCGATGACTGGCGGCCCACCGTTCCCCAGCAGGAGACGCCATGAAGTATGCGATCATCATTCCCGACGGTGCGGCCGACGAGCCGCAAGCGTCGCTCGGTGGCAAGACACCGCTCGAAGCCGCCCACACTCCGGCGATGGATGCCCTCGCCGCCCGCGGTCGCGTGGGCCTCACGAACCACGTGCCCGACTCCCTGCCGCCGGGCTCGGAAGTGGCGTGCATGAGCCTGATGGGCTACGACCCGCTCGTTTTCTTTACGGGTCGAGCACCGCTTGAAGCTGCGGCTCAGGGGATCGTCCTCGGGCCGTGTGATACCGCGGTGCGTTGCAACCTCGTAACGATCCGCGACCGTGTGATGGAAGATTTCACGGCGGGGCATGTCTCGACCGAGGAGGCCACGGCCTTGCTGGCGGCGTGCCAGGCAGGGCTCGAAGCGGATTTCCCGGCACTCGCGGCCGCATGGACATTCACGCCCGGGGTGAGCTATCGCAATCTGCTGCTCTATCGCGGTGATGGCACCTGTGCCGCGCAGGCCGCCACCGATCCCGCGGGTGGTTCGCCACTCGGCACCGACCTCCGCACGACGCCGCCGCATGACCTGATGGACAAGTCGGTCATCGATCACTTTCCGCGCGGCACAGGCAGCCGGCTGCTCACTGAGATCATGGCGAAAAGCGCCGCGTGGCTTGCCGACCATCCGGTGAACCAGCAGCGGATTGCCGCCGGAAAACGTCCGGCCACCCATGTCTGGCTCTGGGGTGCCGGCCGGGCCCCCGCCTTCGAGCCCTTTGTAGGGAAGTATGGATGCTCGGGCACGATGATCACTGGCGTGGACCTGCTCCGCGGCCTTGCAGCCCTTGCTGGCTGGAAGCGGCGGGAGGTGGCCGGAGCCACGGGCTATCTCGACACCGACTACGCCGCCAAGGGGCGGGCCGCGATCGACGAACTCGCGACGGCCGATCTTGTTTGCGTTCATGTCGAGGCCCCGGATGAGGCGAGCCACCAGGGCGACGCGGCGGCAAAGGTAAAAGCGATCGAGGAGATCGACGCGAAGATCGTGGCCCCGCTCGCCGCGCACCTCGCGAGCGTCGGCGACCACCGCATCCTTGTCTGCCCCGATCACCCAACATTCATCGCCACAAAAACGCACTCCCGCGGGGGCGTGCCCTTCGTCATGGCGGGGAGCGGGGTCGATGCCAATGGCCAGAGCGCATACCACGAAGGCGCCGCAGCGGCGTCGGGCTCGCGGATCGAGCCTGGCTGGACGCTCATGGGCACGTTTTTGAAGAAGTGAAGGAAGGTTCAATGGCACTCGTCGTCCAGAAGTTCGGTGGCACGAGCGTCGCCGATCCCGAGAAGATCAAGGCCGCCGCAGCGAAGGCAATCCGCCGACACCTGGCAGGGGATCGCGTCGTGGTCGTGGTCAGCGCGATGGGGCACCAGACCGACTATCTCGTTGACCTCGCCCGTCAGATTACCGACCAACCGAGCGCCCGTGAGATGGACATGCTCCTCTCAACCGGCGAGCAGGTGAGCGTGGCCCTCTTTGCCATGGCAATCCAGGCGGCGGGGCACCAAGCAGTGAGCCTCACCGGCGCCCAGGTCGGGATTCGCACCGACTCCCGGCACACGAAGGCCAGGATCAAGTCGATCCACACCGAGCAGCTCACGCGGCTCCTCGACTCGGGTGCGATCGTCATCGCCGCCGGCTTTCAGGGGATTGACCAGCTCGGGAACATCACCACGCTCGGTCGCGGCGGGTCTGACACGACGGCCGTGGCCCTTGCCGCCGTGCTCGGGGCCGATCTCTGCGAGATCTACACCGATGTCGACGGGATCTATACGACCGATCCGCGGATGCTGCCGAGTGCCCGACGGCTTTCATCGATCGCCTACGACGAGATGCTCGAGCTGGCGAGCCTCGGGGCCGGCGTGATGCACTCGCGGTCGATCGAGTTTGCGAAGAAGTTCGGTGTGCCGGTGTGCGTGCGGTCGAGTTTTCGCGATGTGCCAGGGACGATGATCCTCCCGGCCGACCGTGCCAAGCCCAGGCCCGCCAGTGGGGTGGCGCTGGCGCGGGACGAAGCACGGATCACGCTCGAAAACGTGCCCGACCAGCCAGGTTCGAGCCACGCCCTCTTTTCGGAACTGGCTGCCGCTGGGCTCACTGTCGACATGATCGTTCAGAACCTTGGCCAGGACGGGAAGGCCGATATCTCGTTTACGGTGCCGAGCGACGACCTCGCGCAGGCGCTCGACGTGAGCCGCCGCGTCGCCGCGTCGCTGGGTGCGTCAGGCGTGTCGCATGACGACGGCGTGGCGAAGGTGTCGGCGGTCGGTGTGGGCATGGTCCGCGAGGAGGGGGTGGCCGGCCGGATGTTCCGGGCGCTGGCCGATGCCCGAATCAACGTCCGCATGATCACGACGAGTGAAATCAAAATCTCAGCGCTCGTTGATCGGGAGGATGCCGAGGCGGCGGTGGCGGCAGTGCATGCCGCGTTTGGTCTCGAGACGCCCACCCCCGGTGAGGTAGCCGGACCCGATGGCCCAGAACCGCGGCCGAGTCCACTCGAGGTGGTGCGTCGGCTTGATGGCATGGAAGACCTCGCGATCGAGGACTGCACGCTCGACTCGTCGCAGGCCCTTGTGACCCTTCTCGATCTGCCCGACACACCGGGTGTCGCGGCCGAAGTGTTTGCCGAGGTCGGCAAGAATGGTCTGGTCGTTGACATGATCGTGCAGAGCCATCCGCGGGACGGCCGCGCCGAGATTTCCTTCACGGTGCCGGCCGGCGACGCCATGCGGGCCGGCGACGTGGCCCGTTCAATCGCAGCCGCCCGCGGCGCCAAGGTGGCCGATGTGCCGCACGTCGCCAAGCTTTCGATTACGGGCGTGGGCATTCGCAGCCACGCCGGCGTGGCCGATCGCCTCTTCGCGCCGCTCGCCGACGCGGGGATCAACATCGATCTCGTGAGCACGAGTGAAGTCCGCCTCAACGTCATCGTCGCGGTCGAACACGGCGAGCGCTCCCTCGCCGTCCTCCGCCAAGCCTTTGGGTTGCCTGCCGCCACCCGCCGCGAGCCCATGCCCACGCCCACGCCCACGTCCACGTCCACGTGATTTTGCCGGCCAAGCCCAAGCGTTGACCAGCGAGTTGCGTCGCCCCAATGGGGAATCGGAGGCGGGCGGGACCGCGCGATGCTCGTGCGCCGGGCACGGGATGCCCCGTTGATAGGCATGGGAGTGTGCAGTAAGGCCTTCGCTCGTGCAGCGGGATCGTTCGATCTGCACCACAATTCAGGACATTCAGCCGCGTTCACGAAAGTTGGCGTGGCCTCGGCACGGAACGTGCATATCTTCCGATCGCTCTCGGGTGCGGCCCAGGCGGAGGTCACGACATGTTCCGTGTGCTGTTTATTTTCTCTGGCCGTCGCGGGCATGCCGGGGGCGTGCGGCCCTTGAACCCTCGAACGATCAGGACGTCGATCCTGGGCACGCTGAGCGTTGTCCTTGCCCTCGCGGCGGGATACGTCGGTGCCTCGGAAACGGAGAGCATCGAAATCCACGGTGCCGCAGCCGCGCAGGCGGAGATCATTCGGCAGCATGCCGAAGCGGTACGGCGGCAGATCATTGGCGAGCTGCTCGGCGATCCCACGCCACGGCCGTGGACGGTGCCGTGTGAGGTTCATGTTCACACGTCTGAAGCGGGCTTTGCGGCAGCGGTCGGGGGACCACCGGGCGGAGCCGGCGGCGCCACGTCGATCGAGTTTTCGGGCGATCAGGTTTCCCTTCGCCGAATCGACGTCCTCGGGGATCTCGATGTCCCGGATGCTCTCGCCCACGAGCTCGTTCACGTCGTGCTGGCGGATCGCTTCACAGACGGGCCACCGCCTCGATGGGCGGACGAGGGCTTGGCGATCCTCTTCGATTCCCTCGAGAAAAAGGCCGGACACGAGGCAGACTTTCAAGTCGCGCGACACGAGGGAATGATCTGGTCGTCTGCCCACCTGTTCGCGATGGAGGAATACCCCGCCGAGCAAGGCCGCCAGCGAGTGTTTTACGGCCAGAGTGCAGCCCTGGTGCGATGGCTCATCGCTCGGCGAGATATGGCGTCGTTTCTGAACTTTGTCGAAGATGCCGCGAGAGATGGGAGCCGCGACGCCCTCGATCGCCATTACAGTTTCGCGTCCACCGAAGCGCTCGATCGCGCCTGGCTCGCCGCTCCATCGCAGGTTGACATCAGCCTCGACTGACCGAGCACGACGCGCACCATTCTTCCGCGCAACAAAACGCCGCCGGGCGGCGAACCGCTCGGCGGCGCGTGGGTTGTGCGTTCGACGGTCGTTCAACGGCCCGAGTGGAACTGTCCGCCAGCCTTGGAATCGGCATGCCTCCACGTCGCATGCGACGCATGCTGACTATGGCGTACACCTGTCCGGGCCGACGGAGCGACCGAGTAGCTGCGGTAGGTGCGGGTGACCCTGGGCTGAGCCGGTGCCTCGGCCTTTGCCACTGTTGGGGCCTGGGCCTGCGGCGGGGTGCCCCCGTCTCCATACACCATTCCAGCACCGATGACGCTCAAAACGAACACAACGACAGCGAATCGTTTCATGATTGTTTCTCCAGAAGGGGGCGCGGGCAACATGCTCACCCACACCCATTGGACCATTGTCCTGGGCCGTGTCTTCGAAAGCAACTTCCCAGATTCGGGGATCGCTCAGACCGACCGGTTTGTCGTCGGTCGCTTGGCGCCAGACCACGGCCGCCATATGCTTTCAATGCGGGGGTGAATGGGGAGAGAGGACTCATCATGGTCACTCGACGGACGGCTCGCCATGGAATGATTGCCCGTGCAGCCCCAGCGTTTCGCCTGGGTGTCGAGCAACTCGAGCCTCGTTCCCTGATGGCCGGCGACACCCACATGGCCGTGGGAATGAATCTCGAGAACGTCGTCGATTGGTCGCCTGCCTGGACGTTCACCGATGCCTTCAAAGCGTCACGACCGTGGATCGCCCATGGATTCAATACCGCGACATGGGCCATGTCGTGGGACGATCCTGCGACTCCACCGCTGGCCCTTGATGCCGACGGCAATGTGTCGCGACTTGCCACGTGGACCAACGCCGCAGGACAGACCATGCAGCAGCGGGCCGGCACGCTCATGTTTCGTGGCCTCGGGGGCGGCTATGCCTCGGGGACGTACCGGGCTGAGTGGGATGGAGAAGGCACGGTGTCGTTTGGGTTCGATGCCCGCGTGATGAGCAGTGGCCGCACGACTTCGGGCCGCTCCTACGCGGAGTTGAACGTGACGCCGACCGACGCCGGCATCTATCTCGTGATCGAGTCAACAAGCCCTGCGAACCCTGTAAAGAACATCAACCTCTGGATGCCCGACTGGCAGGGGCAACGATTCGCGGGCCAGCAATGGAAGCCCGGGGCCGCTTTCTCACCGTTCCATCCGCTGTTCCTCGAGCGGCTCGCCCCCTTCCACGCGATTCGTTTCATGGGCATGCAGGAGACGAATACCTCCGACATCCGCACCTGGGCCGACCGTCGCAATGCCTCCGACATACGCCAGGGTTCCGGCCCCCAAGGCACCAAGAGCGAGCCCATCGTCAACGGCATGTCGGTCGAATACATGGTGCAGCTCGCCAACGACCTCGATGCCGATCCCTGGTTCAACATGCCGCACCAGGCCGACGATGCGTTCGTGCAAAACTTCGCCACGTATGTCCGCGACCATCTCGAGCCGGGCCGAACGGCGTACGTCGAATGGGCTAACGAAGTCTGGAATTTTGGGTGGGGATTCGAGGCGTCGCAGTGGGTGGCCCAACAGGCAGCCGCACAAAACCTCGACCCCGACTACGGGCAGTGGATCGTCGCCGGTCGCGAGTCGAAGCGGGATATGGATATCTGGTCAAACGTTTTCAGTGGGCAGACCGACCGACTCGTCCGCGTGGCAGCAGGCTGGGCCGCGGTCGATTGGGTGACCGGCCAGATTACCGAAGCGATGGGCGGCTCATTCGACGCGATCGCGATCGCCCCCTACATCACGCCGACCGATGAGCAGCGGGCCGGCTACTCCGCCGCGACGACCGTTGATCAGGTGCTCGCCGACACACGGACGAACATCGCCACCAGCGTGCAGTGGACCGTCAACCACGAGCGACTCGCACAGCAGTGGAGCACGCGACTCGGCCGGCCCATCCAGCTCGTCGCGTACGAAGGGGGCCCCCACCTGGACGGCCGCGGCGGGGCGTACCAGGGGGCCTTCTACGCGGCCACGAATGATCCGCGGATGGGAGCCATCTCCCGCGACTACCTCAAGGCGCTCGACGCCGCCGGCATGGATCTCTTCATGGATTTCCAGTTCACGGGCCCGTCGGGGGCTTCCCCGTGGGGCGATTTCGCGAAGCTCCATCGCATGGATGAATCGCTCGTGACGGCCCACCGCTACACGGCGGTCGTGGCCGCAGCCGATGGATCACTCTGGCGAGATGCGCTCCCGCCGCTCCCTCCCGTCGTGTCGATCGGCGCGGCCATGGCCCTCGAGGGCAACACGGGCAGGCGGTGGATGACGTTCACGCTCACGCTGTCGGCGGCGACCACGCAGCCCGTCAGTGTGTCCTGGGCCACCGTTAACGGCACGGCGACGGCTGGCCGTGACTATGTGCGCGCCCTGGGACGAGTGACCTTCGCGGCAGGCCAGACCACGCAGACGCTGCGGGTGGCTGTGATCGGCGACCGGGTCCGCGAGAAGAACGAGACGTTTCGAGTCACGCTGTCGAACCCAGCCGGGGCGACCATTTCGAACACGGCCTGGCGGGCCATCGGGACGATTCTGGAAGACGACACGCCGGGCCAGCGTGCCGCGGCGCTCCGGCTCCTCGCGGCGGCCGCCGCCGAGGCCGACACGAAGAAACGCTCATAGTGCGTTGGCCATGCCGAGCTGGAATGTCGTGGCAGGACCGTTGACGTCCGTGGCCGTACCCCAGTTTCCAAACACCGAGAAGCGGTCGCTCGGAAACCAGACGAAGCCACCGCCAATCACCGTCTGGGCCGAGAGCCGCGGCAACGCCGATTCGTTCTGAAAGCCGTGGACAAAGATCTGAAAGTCATCGGTGATCTCCTTCGTGAACGCCCACTGGATAATGTCGATCGGCACGAAGCCGTCGCGGGACGAGTCGGTCGCCACGCCGACGTTGTATTCGGCGACGAGCCCCCAGAAGAGCGTGTTGCGAAACAGCATCATGATTCCCGGCTGGGTGCCGGCGTCGAACGCGGGCGATCCCCACGGCGTTTGAATGAAGGCTTCAAGGCCCGTCGCCGGGATAAACCAGTCCTCGTTCTCATCCCAGAGATGGATCTTTGTGTCAAAGATAAGCGGTGAGAACCCGGTGGTCTCGTCGAGCCCGAGCCCCGCCGCCTGCCACGCGAAGCCGTTCGTGAAGATGCGAAACTCGAACTGGTCGGTGAGGCCCATCCGCAGGAGCATCTCGGCGTTGTAGGACGTCGGCTGAATGCCGGCGATGGCCGTTGTGTAGTAGATCGGGCTGTATTCGACATAGACGCCGCCCCGCGGCAGCGTGTCTGGCCCGTTGGGGTAGTTGGCCGTGTCGGGGCCGGGCTCACGGATCGACGGCGGCTCCTGCGACCGATCAGGATCGAGTTCATCGGGAAACGCTTCGGCGAGGAACCGCGTCCATGGGCGATCGGCATCGACCGCGGGATCATACGGCTCGGCTGCGGACCCGATGCCACACGAAGCAAGTCCGGCCGTAACCATCAGCACGGCGGCGAGGCTGGGCGCAGCCTCGCCCCACTGCCGGCGCAAACCGACTCGACGGCGCCTGACCTCTCGCATGTGCTCACCCTGGGAGCCTTGTCACCCAGAGAAAAATGACAGGACCAGGCAAGTGAGGCAAGCCCGAAAAAGCTTTATCCGATCGCGTTTTCGATGACGTCTTCCGACACGTAGATCGGGAGATTGGGCTCACAGGTCACCGCCACCGCGATCGCGTCGGAGGGCCGAGCGTCGATCTCCACGACCTCGCCGTCTTTGAGGACGCGCAGGACAGCGTAGTAGGTATGGTCTTTGATCTCTGAAATGACCACATCCTGAAACTCGCCGCCGAGCAGCTCGACGGCAGCCACGAGGAGGTCGTGCGTGAGCGGGCGGGGGGCCTGCTGGTGTTTCACCCGACGGTCGATGCTCGTGGCTTCGAAGAGGCCAATGAGGATCGGAAATGTCCGATGGCCTTCGACCTCCTTGAGGTAGACCACCTGCTGGTCGTTGATCTCACTGATGATGATCCGGGAGAGCTCCATTTGGACGCTCATGGCGCGATGCTCCTGACTGGGGATCAGTCAGGACGCGCCCGCCCCGGCCGCGTCTGACCTGATGGGACAGTCTACCCTGAGAAGGGTCGTGGCATCAGGTGCCCGCCTGTGCCTTCCGGGCCCGAAACGCGGCAAGGGTTTCCAGACCCTTGGCGAGCCGATCCTCGAGCTCCGCAAGCTGGGCACGCTCGGCGGCCACAACGGCTTCGGGAGCCCGCGCGGTGAAGGTCTCATTGGAAAGTTTTGCCTTCTTGGCCTTGACGAACCCCTCGGTCTTGGCGCCGTCCTTTTCGAGCCGGGCGATCTCGGCATCGACGTCGACGAGGTCTGCCAGGTCAAGAAAAATCTCGCAACCTGCCACGGCTGCCGTGCCGGCGCCCGGCGGGCCGGCCGCGTCGGGGCTCATGGCGACGAGCTCGACGACGGCCATCGACTCGATCGCGGCTCGCATGGGCTCGAGCAGCAAGGCAATGTCACCCGGCGCTCGGATCACGGCCGGCACTTTTTGACGTGGCGGCACGTTCTGGCGCGAACGGATTTCACGAATCGCCGCCACGACTCCCAGAAACGTCTCGAACTGTCGCTCAGTCTTCGCGTCGATCCACGCCTCAGGTGGTTCGGGCCAGCGGGCCGTCATGATCGATTCAGGAAGCGGCGAGTCAGGATCGTCCCAAGGCATCTTTCGATTCCCCGCATCCGCACGGAGCTGCTGCCAGATCTCCTCGGTCACAAACGGCATGATCGGATGAAGCAGTCTGAGGATCGTGTCGAGGCCGAGCAGGAGCATCGATCGGGCACGGTCACGGCAGGCCGGGTCGGCCAAGCGGCTCTTACAGAGCTCGAGGTATGCGCTGCAGTACTCATCCCACGCAAACCCGTAAAGGACGCGGGAAAGCTCCGCGTAGCGAAACTCGTCGATGGCGGCAGATGCGGCGCGGGCGACGCTGGCAAGGCGGCTTGCGAGCCAACGGTCTTCCATCGGCGCGTTTGAGAGGATGTCAGTTCCTTCGAGCGGACCAGTCGCGACTGGCTCGCCGTCTGCGTCATCACAATGCATGAGGACAAAGCGGGTGGCGTTCCAGAGCTTGTTCGAGAAATTGCGGCCGGCCTCGAATTTTTCGCTGACGGCGGGGCCGCGGGGCAGGGCCAGATCGGCCTCACTCGAAGCCCACTGCGTCCGGAAGGCCTTGCCGCACTTTGCGCAGTCGAGCCGGGGCTTGGTCCGGTTCTGGGTGGTCTGCTCCGTGAGATGCCCGCACGAGGGGCACTGAAAATCGACCGGCATGCGGACGTCCTGCGTCTCGGTGGCCATGCCGGCCAGGGCGAACCGCAGGGCGTCGGCGCCGAGGGCTTCAATGACGTCCACAGGATCGACGCCATTCCCCTTCGACTTGCTCATCGTCTCGCCATAGCGATCGAGAATCTTTGGATGGATCGAGACCTCACGAAACGGAATCTCTCCCGTATCGAAAAGCCCCATAATCACCATGCGGGCCACCCAGAGCGTGAGGATGTCGCGGCTCGTGACGAGTGTGCTCGTGGGATAGAAACAGGCAAGCTCGGGCGTCGCGGCGGGCCATCCCAGTGTGGAATGCGGCCAGAGCGCGGAGGAGAACCACGTGTCGAGGACGTCCGAATCTCGCACGAGGTTTTGGTTCGCGATCGTCTCGACAGGGAGCAACTCGTCGGACGAGCACACGAAAAACCCAGTGCCGCCATCGGGCTGCCACGCGATTGAGTCATGGCCCCGGAACGCTGCGACGAGATCAGCTTCGGTCACGCCCGCGACATGCCAGATAGGGATGCGGTGCCCCCACCAGAGCTGACGGCTCACGGGCCAGTCGCGTTTCTCCGAGAGCCAGTCGACGTAGCCCTTGGCATAGCGTTCCGGGACGATCCGGATGCGGCCCGAGACGACGGCATCGATCGCCGGCTGGGCAAGCTCACCCATGCGGATGAACCACTGATCGGCCAGGTAGGGCTCAATCGGGGTTTTGGAGCGATCGGAGTGGGCCAGGTCGATGAGCCGGTCTTCGACCTGGCCAAGCTGGCCAGCCGCCTCGAGATCGGCCACGACCTTCTCACGAGCCTTCTTCATGGTGAGGCCCGCATAGGAGCCTGCCGCTGCATTGAGCGTGCCGTCGGGGTTCAGGATGTTGAGCATCGGCAGTGACTGCCGCAGACCTACCTCGTAGTCATTTGCGTCATGGGCCGGCGTGATTTTCACACAGCCACTGCCCATCTCGGGCTTGGCCCACTCATCGGCCACGAGGGGAATCGCGCGGCCAAGCAACGGGAGCCGCACGTGACGGCCGTCCCTCGCCATTGACGCAAGCGTTTCGAGCAGCGGCAGAAGCTCACGACGGCGGGCAACGAGGTCGTCGATCGCCGCGTCGATGGCGGGCTGTTCCTTGGCCGATGCGGCGGCCCGCTTCTCCCGGAGATCGCGTTCGGCTGTATCCAGGGCAACGGCTGGATCGGGATGGACCGCCACGGCCGTGTCGCCGAGGAGCGTTTCGGGGCGGGTCGTGGCCACCGTGACGCTCGCGGGCTCACCGGGCTTGGGGTCGATCACGTCGTAGCGGATGTGCCAAAAGTGCCCCTTCACCTCCTCGTGAAACACCTCGTCGTCACTGACGGCGGTCTGAAGAAACGTATCCCAATTGACGAGCCGCTTGCCGCGACGAACAAGCCCCCTTCGAAAAAGCCGAAGGAAGGCTTCGCGGACGGCCCCGGCACACTGATCATCGAGCGTGAACCGCAGCCGATCCCAGTCGCAGCTCGCGCCTAGGTCATGGAGCTGGCCGATGATCCGCTTCTCGTACTGTTCCTTCCAGGCCCAGATCCTCGCCACCAGGGCCTCGCGGCCGAGGTCATGCCGGGATTGTTTTTCTTCTTCGAGAAGCCGCCGCTCGACCACAGCCTGGGTGGCGATGCCTGCGTGGTCGGTGCCTGGCATCCAGAGCGTTCGATACCCCTGCATCCGTCGGGCACGCACGAGGATGTCTTGAAGCGTGCTGTTAAGGGCGTGGCCGACGTGGAGCGCGCCGGTCACATTCGGCGGCGGAAGGACGATCGAAAAAACACGGCCGCTGGTCGCGCCGGGTGCAAGCGGCTCGGCGTGCCACGCCCGAAGGGAATCCCAGAGGGCGCGGCAGCGGGCCTGGGCGGCGCGGTGGTCGTAATGCTTGGCAAGCTCGGTCATGGCAGAGTCACAAGCCGCGGAGAGTTAGCGGACGCTCGCCAGAAAATAGTGGAACGAGTCGGCCAAGGCGAGCCAGGATGCCTCAATGACGTTTTCGCTTACGCCCACCGTTCCCCAGACCCGTTCGCCGTCGGTGCTCTCGATTGAGACACGAACCTTCGCAGCCGTGCCTTCCTGGCCATTGATGACGCGGACCTTGTAGTCAAGCAGATGCATCCGGGCGAGCGCCGGATACACGGGCTCGAGCGCCTTGCGGAGGGCGGCATCAAGGGCGTTGACTGGGCCGTCCCCTTCGGCCACCTCGTGCCGCGGCCCACCGGCCACCAGAAGTTTGACCGTGGCGAGCGTGCGGATGTCGCCGTCGCCACGGCTCTCGACGTCGATGTTGTATCGCTCGCGGGTGAAGAGCGGCTGGAACGTGCCGGCGAGCCGGTCGACGAGGAGATCAAACGAGGCCCCGGCCGCCTCGAACTGCCAGCCGTCGTTCTCGAGCCGACAGACCTCCGCGAGCACCGTGTCGAGCAGGGCACGGTCGTTCTTGACGTCGGGCCGCGTCACGAGGGCCGCGATGTTCGATCGGCCCGAGAGCTCGCTCACGAGCACACGGCGGGAGTTACCAACCGCCTCGGGCGAAATGTGCTCATACGACCCGGCCACCTTCGAGACTGCATGCACATGCATGCCTCCCTTGTGGGCAAAGGCGCTCGAGCCCACGAAGGGCTGGCCAGGCCGGTACGACATGTTGGCCGTCTCGTAGACGAATCGCGACAGCTCGGTGAGATGGGCCGTGCCCGTGCCACCGAGGACGGTGTAGCGATCGAACTTGAGCGCCAGGTTCGCCACGACCGATACGAGGTCGGCGTTTCCGCACCGCTCACCGATGCCGTTGATCGTCCCCTGCACCTGCACGCAGCCCGCGGCGACGCCCGCGAGCGTGTTGGCGATCGCGAGGTCGCAGTCGTTGTGGCAGTGAATGCCCAGCGGCACCGGAACGCCCGCGAGGGCCAGCGCCGCCGAGGCCGCACGGGTCATCGAGGTGACCTCCTCGGGGAGGGTGCCCCCATTGGTGTCGCACAGCACGATCCGCGTGGCTCCGGCACGAGCTGCCGCGATGATCGTCTCGGCTGAGTACGCGGTGTCAAGCTTCCAACCGTCGAAGAAATGCTCGGCGTCGTAAAACACCTCGCGGCCTGCTCCGGTCAAGAAGGCGACGGTGTCGGTGATCATCGCGAGGTTCTCTTCGCGCGACACGCCGAGCACCTCGGACACATGAAAGGCCGACGTCTTGCCCACGATCGTCACGCCCACCGTCCCGGCGTCGAGAAGGGCCTTCATGCCGGGGTCGGCGGAGGCTTCCATTCCACGGCGACGGGTCATGCCAAACGCAAAGACCTTCGCGTGCCGCAGGCCAAGGTCGCGCACCTGCTCAAAGAACTGGGCGTCCTTCGGATTCGAGAGGGGATAGCCCCCCTCGATGAAATCAACGCCGATCTCGTCGAGCCGGCGCGCGATCGCAAGCTTGTCGGCCAACGAAAAATGAACGCCTTCTCCCTGGGAGCCGTCGCGGAGCGTGGTGTCGTAGATCTCGATCGTGCGCATCAGGGACCATGAGGCCAGAGGAGGGGGAGCGGGTGGGGGTGGACGAGTGGGAGCGGGAGCGACACACGGCTTTCCATGACCGGACCTTGTCGTCTCGGAACGAGAATACAAGTGAGGCCCCAGCATGGCAAAGGGCTGCTACACTGCTGGCTCTTCTTCGGGCAGGCCCAGGAGCATGAGCCTCGTGAGCATGGCAGCGGCTGTCCCGGCACGACGACGTCGACTGGCCATCGCGGCGGGGCTCGCGTGTGGGCTCGCGGGGGTCGCGCACGGGCAGGTGCGGGTCGTCGAAAAGCTCAACCTCACCGGCACCGTGGAGACGGTCACGCGGAATGGGCTCACCGTTCGCGATACCGCCGGCAAGCGACATGAGGTACGCGTTCAAGGCTTGAAAGAGCAGGGGATCGCGCTTTCCGATGGCACGCTTCTCGCGGCGCCGGCGGAGGTGCAGGTGAAGTCGGAGTTTCCGGCTGCCGGGGTCAAGCCAGGTCAGGTCGTCCGCTTCACCTGCCGGATGGATGACACCGGCAAAATGGAGGGGGGCGTGAGCGAGCTGACCGTGCTCGACGGTGGGGACCATGATTTTGGCGTCGTCGATGGTAAGCAGGGCGATGCCGATGCCAAGGCGTCGAAGTTTCGCGAGCGGACGGTCACGGCCACCGTCAAGACCGCGCTTGCCAAACGGATCGTCGTGGAGCTGCCCCGCGACAAGGCATTCAACCGCAAGACGGCGATCACGTGCCCGCTGGCTGACGGAGCGATCGCGCGGCTCGTAAGCCGTGACCCAGCAAGGATCGAGCCGGGGGCCACGATCGTCCGCCTCGAGGCGCTGCGGCTTCAGATGGGGGACGTCATCGCCCAGACGCTCGAGGTCGAAAACCAAGTGGCCAAGGCGGTCGCCGACAAGGGTGACGATGCGATCGAGCGGAAGTTCCGAGCCCTCTCGGACGTACCGCCTGCCGAGCCACGGCTCGTGCGGTCACCCCACTTCGCCTTCATGACCGACGTCTCCGACCGTGAGTGGGCCGTCATACGCGAGAAGCTCGAGCGGATGGCGACCGCGCTCGAGACGTTTCTCGGGCGACGGATGACGGGCGTGGTCGAGGGCTTTGTCGCGAAGGATCTTGGGAAGTTTCCACCGGGCATGATCGACGAGCCTTTCGGAGTCCAAAAGATCCAGCGGGGCGAGGGAGTGTGCGTCAACTCTCGTCTCGGCAACCAGCGGCATGCACGGCTCTATTCGTGTGCGGATCACGGCGTGATCCAGCACGAGTGCGTGCATGGTGTCTGCCATCTCACATTTGGCTCGACAGGCCCCACATGGCTCTCGGAGGGCATTGCCGAACTGGGCAACTATTGGAAGGAAGGGGATCGCGCGATCGATCTCCCGGCGCCGGTGATCGGCTACCTCCAAAACGCCACGCCCAAGCGAAAGCTCCTCGAAATTGCGATCCCGGGGCGGACCGAGTCGGGCACATGGCAGGACTATGCCTGGCGGTGGGCGCTCTGCCACCTGCTGGCGAATAACCCAAACTACTCGAAACGCTTCGTGCCGCTGGCGACCGCGCTCATGGAGGAGAAACAGGGCGCTTCATTTGAGAGCGTGTACGGCCCCGTCGCCCGCGAGGTGTCCTTTGAGTACGACCAGTTTCTGAACACGCTTGGCAACGGGTATCGATCCGATCTCACGGCCTGGCCCTGGGCTGCGAAGTTCCAAAAGCTCGGATCGGGCGAGGTGAAGGTGAAGATCAAGGCCCAGGCAGGCTGGCAGGCGAGCAAGGTGCTCATCGACGAGGGCGCGGCCTACGAGATCGTGGCCGACGGCACCTGGCGGATTGCGGCAGCGGGGAAGGCTCTTGATGCCGACGGTGAAGCGGACGGCCGCGGCCGGCTCGTGGGCGCGGTGTTTTCAGACTTCACACTCTCGAAGGAAATTCCGCTCGGTGTGAAGTCCACGCTGAAGCCGCCGACATCCGGCCAGCTTTTCCTGCGGTGCGTAGACACGTGGACCGAGCTTGCCGACAACGACGGTGAAGTGACCGTCATCATTCGACGGGCGCCGTGAGCCGCACGCTTAGCGGGAACGCGCCGCGGCTCGATACCGGTGGATGAGGGCGGCCGTGGAGGCGTCGTGGTGTTCCAGCGATGGCTCGTCCGCCGCCTCGAGCTCGGGCACGATCCGGCTGGCGAGCACCTTGCCGAGCTCCACACCCCACTGGTCGAACGGGTTCACATCCCAGATCGCGCCCGCCGTAAAAACAGCATGCTCGTAGAGGGCGACGAGGCTGCCGAGCACGCGGGGGGTGAGCCGCTCGGCGAGGATCATGCTGCTCGGCCGATTACCCGGAAATGTCTTGTGAGCCACGAGTGTCTCCGGGGCGCCGTCGGCCCGCACTTCGTCGGCAGTCTTGCCGAAGGCGAGCGCCTCGGCCTGGGCGAAGCAGTTGGCCATGAGGATGTCATGGTGTCGCCCGAGTGGATTGAGCGACCGGAGGAACCCCAGGAAATCGCAGGGGATCAGTCGCGTGCCTTGATGGATGAGCTGATAGAAGGAGTGCTGGCCGTTGGTGCCCGGCTCGCCCCAGTAGATCGGGCAGGTGTCGTAGTCATCGATCGTCCGGCCAGAGAGCGTGACCCGTTTGCCGTTGCTCTCCATCGTGAGCTGCTGGAGATAGGCCGGGAAGCGCGCGAGGTATTGATCGTATGGGAGCACCGCGATCGTGTGGGCCCCGAGGAACGTGGTGTTCCAGACGGCGATGAGACCGTGGAGCACCGGCAGATTGGTCTCGAAGGGTGCGATCCGATAATGCTCGTCCATCGCATGAAAACCGGCGAGCAGGTCGCGGAACTGCTCGGAGCCGATCGCCAGCATCGTGGAGAGGCCGATGGCGGAATCCATCGAATAGCGGCCGCCAACCCAGTCCCAGAAGCCAAACATGTTGGCCGTGTCGATCCCGAACGCAGCGACTTCCTGGGCGTTGGTCGAGAGCGCCACGAAGTGTTTGGCAATCGCAGCATCGTCACCGACGGCCGCGAGCGTCCAGGCTCTGGCCGTGCGGGCGTTGGCGAGGGTTTCTTGGGTTGTAAATGTCTTTGACGCCACAATGAAAAGCGTCTCGGCTGGATCGAGATCGTGGACGGCTTCCGCAAAGTCGGTGCCATCGACGTTCGAGACGAAACGGAACGTGATCTCGCGATCGGCGTAGTGTCGAAGCGCCGTGTAGGCCATGACGGGGCCTAGGTCGGACCCGCCGATGCCGATATTCACAACGGCGCGGATGCGTTTGCCAGTGTGGCCAAGCCACGCTCCACTGCGCACGCGGTCGCAGAAGGCGGCCATGCGGTCGAGCACGTCGTGGACGCCGGGAACGACATTCTCGCCGCCGACCAGGATCGTCTGGGAACGCGGGGCTCGCAGGGCGACATGGAGCACCGCGCGGTTCTCGGTCGCATTGATTCGCTCGCCCGCAAACATGGCGTCGATCCGCTCGCGGAGGCCGCAGGCATGGGCGAGCCGCACAAGCAGGGGCAGGGTGCCGTCGGTGATTCGCTGCTTGGAGTGATCAATAAAGAGGCCGCACGCCTCGAACGACATCCGCGCGGCCCGATGGTGGTCCGCGGCAAAGAGATCCCGCAGGTGGAGGGCGGCCGTAGCGGCGGCATGGTCGGCAACCGCCTCCCACTCGGGCAGCGTCGTACGGGCAACGTGTGTCTGGTGGTCACCGGTCATGGCATGGGCTCCTCTGGATCGAATGAAAGCCTCGCCATGGTAACGATTTCTGCGTGCGGTGCGGGATCGCCGTTTCCTCGGCCCTGGACAGTCATATAATACATGCGTACACTATGCCCACACACGGAGGACATTGCAATGAGCTGGAAGACATGCGTTGGTGACCGATGCCTCGCTGGGCCTGAGGCCGACCTCGTTCGCGAGACTGTCGATTGGATGCATGATGACATCGTGGCTGGCCTGGAACACCAGGTCGCCGGGACCCCATACGGCATTCCGGTGTTCGATCAGCTTTCCCCCACTCAAAAACTCGCGATCCTCGAAAAGGTTTTGCGGAATCTAATAACCCCGACGCCCACGCCGCCACCGCTCACCGCCGTGAACGAGGGGGCCGTCGCAGCGATTTACGCGGCGATGGTTCGCCTGGCGGAAATCGAATTCGATACGGAAGGCGCCCCTGAGGACCATGACGACGACGCCGTCAAGGCATGGCGCGGCGACGACCCGGGGCATGACAAATTCTGGGCCGATGAGCCCCCATCCAATCTCTATGAGTGGCGAAAGAATCTTCTCGCGGTCGCCGCCGCCGTCTGCGAGGGCGAGGGCGAGGTTGAATTTCCGGAGCCTTCGTGTCGCGACCTTCGAGAATGGGAATTCCTCGTCGAGCTCCTCAGCGCACGAGTTCTTTGGGACGCCGATTACCTGGAAGCGGATCTCATGCTCGACGCCCGACCAAGCAACGCTCGTGGTATCCGCCAAACGCTCGGCATCGACCGCGACTACTTCGTGGCGATCCCGCCCGACCCGAAGGATTCCGAGATCCCAGCGATCCGCAAGCGCCTCCACGCCCTCTGCCGCGGCAAGTGAAGCTCGTCGAGCGACTCGGGGTAGGGCTGCCCTTCGCCACCGACGCGCCGAACACGGTACTCGGCGAGGGCGGCAGCGACGCGAAGGAGCTCACTCATTGCCTCTGCTTGATCGAGCTTCCTGAGCCAATAACTCGACGACATGAAGAGTGCTGCAAAGAACTTCGCGACGTTGGTACTTCGGACCGGCCTACTCCACATTCTGTGGTCCCAACCATGGGGCATTGGCGCACGTGAATCCAGATCTCGCTCGATTGCGGTGAGCTCTTGCATTCGCGAACGACGGTCCGACTGCGCCAACACTTCCTCGACGCGGTTCTATGCATCATTCACCACACACAAGATGAGGTTCACATCGAGGCTCGTCCGTACAATCCAGGCTGGTTTACCAACACCGAATTCGTCACGCTCCACGCCCGTCATGCCTGCACAACAAACAATCATGTCGAGCACGTACAGCCGTTCGATGACAAGACTCGACCCAATATTCCCGATCGTGGGCAGGCAGTCGAGGTCCTGTCGAATCGCGATCACGTCGTCGACCGAGAGATTGGGCATCGCGAGGAGCGTGAGCGTGGCATCATTGGCCGTGGCTGTGAGAGCGATCGCCGTGAGATGGGTGACAAGGTGCCTGGTCTTGCCAGCAGGAGCCATGAGCCGGGAGAGGCGATGGACGGCGTGGATATCGCGCCATGCCTCGGACGCCCGGCCTTCCCTGATACGGAGCATCGCCCTCACGAGCAGTGAACGGGAAACTTCGCGAACCTGCCGAGTGTCCGGCATGAGGGCACCGATAAGCATGCCGTCGGGCCGAAGCGGCTCGGTGATCTAGGTCGTCTCGCGGGAGACGATGATCCGTGGCTCCGGGCCAAACAGGCCCCACAGGATCGTGCCGACGGGGATTGCCACGAGCATCGCCAGCATCGCCATGATCCAGCGAGGATCACGCCACCAGCGATACGGCAGCTCACTCGTCATGCGTTGGTCCATCCAGCATCCGTACGAAGGCCGGCTACTTGGCAGAGGCAGCGCGTGACTTCGCTTCGATCACCGCGATGAGCTCGTCCCAGCTCTTCACAAACGCGTCGGCGCCGTCCTTCTGGAGCTTGGCACCGAGCGCGGCCACGTCCACTCCGGCCCGTTCGATCTCGAAGAGAGTCGAGTCGGCCATGCCGCCACCGGCCGAGAGCGTGGCCGTCACGCGACCGTGATCGGCAAAGGCATGGAGCGTTTTTTCAGGCATCGTGTTGACCGAGTTGGGCGCCGCGAGCCCCTCTATATAGAGGCAGTCGGAGGCATGCGGGTCTTTCGTACCCGTGCTCGCGAAGAGGATCCGCTGCGGCACCGCCCCAAAATTGCAGAGTCGCTCGAAGCGGTCCGAGGACAGAAGATCGCGATAAACCCGGTAGGCCACTTCGCCAATCGCGATGCCGAGCCGATTGACGAGGGCCGGCGGAAGGCTCTTGGCGGCGGCCGTATCCCAGCGGCTGATAAACAACGACGCGACCGAGCAGACCTGCGGGGACAGTCCAGCCTCGATTCGCCGCTCAACGCCCCGTAGATAGGCCTCCGATGCGGCGAGATACTGGCCCGGCGTGAAGAGGAGCGTCACGTTCACCGGCACGCCGGCAAAGATGGCCTCCTCGATCGCGGGCAGGCCCTCGGGCGTACCCGGGATCTTGATGAAGAGGTTTGGCCGACCGGCGCGGGCATGGAGAGCCCTGGCCTGGGCGAGCGTGGCAGCGGTGTCGTAGGCGAGCCGCGGCGACACCTCGAGCGACACCCAGCCGTCGATGCCGCTGGTGCGGTCGTGCACGGGCCGAAACAGATCGGCCGCCCGTGTGAGGTCCTCGATCGCGATCGCGAAGAACGCTTCTTCGGCCGCAATTTTCTTCGAGCCGAGCGCCGCGAGTGCCTCGTCGTAGAAAGAGGTGTCTTTGACGGCAACATTGTAGATCGAGGGGTTGCTCGTCAGCCCGGTGACGTGGAGGTCGCGGATATAGCCGGCGAGCGTGCCGTCATCGAGCATCCCGCGGGTGATGTTGTCGAGCCACAGGCTCTGGCCAACGCGAGACAGGGCAGCGGTGGAAGCAGACATAAACCATACTCCAGATCAATGAGAGGCGTGACGTTCGTCCAAGCATCGTACCTGATCCCTGTTCGGTGTCGCAGTATCGACAGCATCTCCTTCGGGCTCGCTGGACTGCCATCCGTCAGTGCGATTCGCCGGCATACCTCGCCAGGGCTCGCCATTCCGCAACTTCTTGCATCAGGAGGTCTTCCGTGTCCATCGCTTCCCGCCACAAGCTCGGCCATGTGCGGGTCAACCATAATCGGCGCTCAGCCCGCCTGAGCCGTGCGGTCACTTCGCCATGCCTCGTCGCACGACGGGCAAGGTCGTGGGCGACGACCACCGAAAGCGCCGCCGGCGGTATCAACGGAAGCACGACGGAGAGCAACTTCACCGTCTTGTAGGCCGGGCTCGTGTCATCCGCCAAGGAAAGCACCAAGGCCAAGGCGGCGAACGCCAGCGACGCGACCGTTGCCGTTATGGCGATCGTACGCAGCCGAGCCGCGCGCCGGCCATCGGACCGATACTCCCGATCAAAGTATTCGTACTGATCGAGCACCCGGCCCGTGATGTAGTGCTGACGCGCCTCATCGAAAGGTCGTTCGGACTCCTTATCGAGCCGCCACAGCATTTGCAGGCTCCGAACGAGTGCACTGGACTGATCGGCGCCGAGCGATGGGAAGTGCGCCCCGCGCCGTCGCATTGGCCATAAGGCAAGGTACGACCGACAAATCTCCGCCGCCATACGAGAACTGATCCATTCGTGGTGGCGTTGACGATGCCGCCAGGCGAGGACCAGGCACGCGGCGAGCGCACCCACTTTGGCGATCGTCAGCATGTGGCCAACCGTTCCATGGAACGCCATCACCAAGCCGGCCAGCGCGAGCGCGGTCGCCACCAGGTGCAACCGAATGATGGTGAGCGTCAACTGTTGAGCGACGGGACCATGGCGTGTGGCTGCCGTGTTGAACTCATGGAACTGCTTTTCGACCAAAGCTCGCGGCGACAGTGACTGCTCGACAGTTCGCGGCGAGTCGCTGCGAGGAAGCATCTCCATCCGCTCCGTGCGAACCTCGCCAGTCGTCGAGTCAATCCAGATCAACGGCTTTTCCAATCCGCGGGCGTAGTGGACGATGTCACCCGTTTCACCTAATTCGGAAGCTGGCTGCCCGTCCCAGACGGCGATCATCACCTCCGCGCGATCCACGATGCGGACGCCGCACTCCATGAAACCCTCGGTCGCTTCGTCAACATCCTGGACTTCTTCAACGACCAAGGCCTTGTCGATACGGGACGCAATGCGGCCCCCGTCTTCCACGGCATCCTCGCGGCGACATTGCTCGCGGCTGAACGGCAACACCAGAAAAGACGGAATCTGCCGATCGGCGATCGCTTCCGCGAAGAGCGTGTCTGCGGCACCCATCAACGACGAGACGGCCGACAACGGGCCGCGCGTCGCCACCAAGTCGTCGAGGACCGCCTGGAGCACGTCCCCCACTCGCTGCGACTGTTCAAGGTGCCGATGCCCCGTGAAACCGATGCTCGTCCAATGCGGCAGTAGCCTGTGCATACGTCAAATCGTCGTGACTACAAGCCACGAGCCATGAGCCATGAGAAGGAGAGGGGGACTGATCGACGTGCGTGAGGATATCGGCCCCCAGAGCGAGAGCCAAGGAGATGGAAGCGGCGACCGACGCCTGGGCGGGGCAAAAGGCCATGGATGGCTTTTTGCACGGACCGATAGAATGCGGGGCCCCCTCCTCACAATACGTTGCCGGCGGCATGCGGCATGCGGCCGCGGCACCGCCCTATTCCGAAGGATCCGTTCGATGCTGTGCGCTGCGAATGCGAAGGTGACGAGCTCCTGGCTGGCTGGAGTGATCGGTGTTGTTGCTTCCGTGACCGTCGCAGCCGCCGCAGAGTCGCCCCTGAGCGTGCATGAGCCCCGGTGCGAATACCACCGCGAGCCACTGGGCATTGATGTCCTCGAACCCCGGTTGTCGTGGCAATTGAAGTCTTCGACACGGGGCGAAAAGCAAATTGCCTACCGCATCGTGGTGGCCACCACGCTGGCTGAGCTCGAGGACGACCGCGGCGACCTCTGGGACAGCGGCCGCATCGAGTCGGAACAGAGCGTCCATGTGCCGTATCAGGGGAAGCCACTTAGTTCCGGCCAGCGGTGCTTCTGGAAGGTCAAAGTGTGGGGGCGAGATGACGCCGTGTCCGACTGGAGCGAGCCGACGTGGTGGGAAATGGGCCTGCTCGATGCAGACTCCTGGCGCGGGTCGTGGCTCAGCGACGGCACACCCCTGCCTGACACCGACGCTGGATTTTTCCAAGACGATCCCGCGCCGCTCTTTCGAAAGGAATTCACGACCAAGGGCGAGGTCCGCAGCGCTCGCCTCTCTCTGAGCGGCCTCGGATACGTGGAAGCTTCCATGAACGGACGCCGGATCGGCGATCAGGAGTTGGACCCCATCTGGACGATCCCCGACAAGCGGGTCTACTCGAGCGTGTACGACCTGACGGCCGACCTTCAGCGCCGCGGCAATTGCATCGGAGTGACGCTGGGAAACGGTTGGTACAACCCACTCCCCCTGCGCATGTGGGGACACGTGAACCTGCGAGAGCGCCTGATCGTCGGCCGGCCGCAGTTCATCGCCCAGCTCCAGATTGAGTACGCCGACGGCACCAGTGACACCATCGTCAGCGACACCTCGTGGAAGGTCGCGCCAGGGCCAATTCTCCGCAACAGCATCTATCTCGGCGAGAAGGTTGACGCCCGCCAGGCCCGCGACGGGTGGGACCACGTCGGTCACGATGATCGCGACTGGAAGGCGGCCCACATGGCCGCGGCCCCGGCCGGTCGACTGCAAGCGCAGACGCTCCCGCCGATCCAGGTGACGGCCAGGCTCGAGCCGGTGGGTATTTCGGTGCCGGTGAAGGACACCTTCATCGTGGACATGGGCCAAAACTTTGCGGGCCTCGCGAGCTTCACGTTTGACGTGCCTCGCGGGACAGAAATCAGCATTCGCTACGGCGAACTGCTGAACCCCGACGGAAGCCTGAACCCGCTGACGAGCGTCTGTGGGCAAATCAAACGCAAAGAGCCCGGTGCGGATGGCTCCCCGGCCGTCGCCTGGCAGGCGGATACGTACATCGCGAGGGGAGACGGCCCCGAGACCTACACTCCCCGCTTCACCTTCCATGCCTTTCGGTACATCGAGCTGACCGGTCTGCCGAAGCCGCCGAAACTCGCGGACATCGTCGGCCTGCGCATGAATTCCGCCGTGGAGCCCGTCGGCAGCTTCACGTGCTCGAACGAACACTACAACCGCGTCCAGAAGATGTGCGAATGGACCTTCCTGAGCAATCTCTTCGGCGTGCAATCGGACTGCCCCCACCGCGAGCGATTCGGCTACGGCGGAGATATCGTCGCCACATCAGACGCGTTCCTCATGAACTTTGACATGGCCACGTTCTACGCCAACACAGCCCGGCAGTGGCACGATAGCGCCCTGGCCGATGGCATGCTCACCGACACGGCCCCATCCGTGGGCATCCAGTACTGCGGCATTGGCTGGGCGATGGCGCACCCGCATCTGGTGACCCAGCTCTACCGCTACTACGGCGACCGCCGGATGGTCGAAGAGCAATATCCCACTGCCAAACGCTGGCTGGAATTGGTCCGGCAGCAGAATCCCGACTTCATCGTGACGAAGGGGCTCCACGACCACGAAGCCTTGGCCAAGGATTCGTCTGCCGCGATGGTCACTCCCTTGTACTGTGAGTCGGCCCGTATGGTGGCGTCGCTGGCCCGTGTTCTGGGGAAAGACGCCGAGGCAGCCGAGTATGAGCAGTTGGCCGAGTCGATCCGTCAGGCGTACGTTGAAAAGTTTCTGTCGCCGGGGACCGGCAAGGTGTCATCGGGTATCCAAGGGGCGCAGGCCTTTGCGCTCTCCCTCGACATGCTGCCGGAGCAGGAACGTGCGGCGGCGTACGAGCATCTCCTCCACGATCTCGTTGACACCCATGACGGCAAACTGACCACGGGGATCTTCGGCACTCGTTTCCTGCTCGACATCCTGAGCCAGCAAGGCCGCGCCGACCTCATTCACCCCATGGTCACCGGCAGCGACTTTCCCGGATGGGGCCACATGCTCGACCAGGGCGCCACGACGCTCTGGGAACACTGGAAGTTCAGCGATACCACGTACAGCCACAACCACCCCATGTTCGGTTCGATCAGTCAGTGGTTCTACAACTGGCCTGGTGGGATCCAGCCTGAGCCAGATGCCGTCGCCTTCGACCGATTCAGGCTTCAGCCCTGGTTCGCCCCAGACTTGGATTGGGTACGGTGCACCTATCGGTCCGTTCGTGGCCCGATCACCTGCAATTGGAAGCGAGAGCCGTCTGGGGTGGCGCTCGAACTTCAGGTTCCCGTAGGCGCCGCGGCCACGTTGTCGTTGCCAGCAGGCACCGTCACGGAGGATGGCCGCCCCTTCGGCGGCACAGGCGAAGCCCAGCCAGGCGAGGGGCAGGGCGAACCCATCCACGTCTCCCTTCAGTCGGGGCACTACCACTTGCTGTTCACGCCGGCGGCCGCTCGCGTGAAATAAGGACGCGCCGGTCAACGGCGGCTTCGAACCCGTGAAAGTCTGGCCGACGGGCGCGAGTGATCGTTTTCAGTCGTCGCTCGTATCGCCGCTGGCATGAGGCAGGAGCCGCACCTGCCGGATATCGCAGGCAGCCGCTTTGGCGATCCGCGCTGCGGAGATGCGGAGCGTATGAACACCAGCCGCCAGTTCCACGCGGCCGATCACCCGCGGGCGGAACTGCTGGAAGCCCCCCGTGTCGTCAACCGTGAAGGCGAGGGGCGTACCCGCCCGGACGGGGCTCGCATCGAACACGACGTTCATCTCGCTGCCACCCTGCCCCTTGCCGCAGCCCTGGAGAACCTCCACGTCGAACGTTCTCGGCTGCGTCACCGTGAACGTCCAGGCGGCGGCGTCGGTGGGCCGCGTCCAGAAGCCGAGCGTCTGCTTGGCGTCGGCAGGCTCGTAGCGAAGCATCGTGCCGAGCACGGTGGCGTCGCGACCGTGGAGCATGACCGTGCCGTCGGCCGCCTGCACCGGCAGCCCGCCCTCGCAGGCCGGCTCGAGCGAGATAGCCTTGAGGTTCATGACGGCGCCGCCCACGAGCGACGTGCATCGCACCGTCACGGGCACGTCGCCCGCCCGCGGGAGATAGACGCGACCCAGTGGGAGCGTGGCGTAGCGGTACCAACTGCCCGTCGAGGGGAGCGCCACCGCGAGCTTCTCGTCACCGATCGTGACCTCGATCGTCGTACCGGCCGCCGCAGCGTTCGAGAAGGTGAGCCGCGCGTCGTACCTGCCCCAGCGGGTGGCCCGCCAGGTCCAGGCCACCGTGTCGTCGGGATCCGACCAAAACCCGATCCGGTGGTTGCCTGGCTGGGTTTCGAGCTTGGCCCGCTTCCCATTCACGCGGGCGTCGCGGGCAGTGAGCACGATCCGGCCATCGTCGAACTGCATCGTCTCGTCGGCCAGCTCGACGGCGATGACGGCTGGCAGTTTTGCGACGAGTGGCAACAGGAGGGCGATCTCCTCGGCCTCCTCGCCGATCTCGATCGGAACGTCCTGCGGCTCAGGCCCCTGGAGTGTGGCCTGGACAATCTGCGGGAACATCCGCGGCAGTGGGAGGCGGCCGTCGGCGGGCCGGTTCTCCACGACCATGCGAGCCCGGCCGAGCGACTTCTTCGCGGGAATGATCCGTCCCCAAGGCACCGTGACATCATCGTTCACGTGTGGCTCCATGAGGGCGGCGCGGATCACAGCCGGGCGGTTGGTCGTGATACCCGTCGCGCCGAGATCCCGGAAGACGCGGGCGTCGTCTGGCGCGTCAACCGTCCAGACGTGGAACTCGCCGACGCCGCCAGACGTGAGCCGGTCGATGAAGTCGCGGTTGACGATCTGTCGATTCCCTTTCATCCCCACGCCGTCGGCTCCGCATGCCCTGACGGTGGCGGCGATCTCGTCCGCTGTGGGTCGCCAGTCGCCGCTCGCGTTGGCCTGCTTGAAGCTCGTCAGCCAGTGCGCCTTGATCGCCGGCAAAGCTTTTTTACAGGCGGCGACCGTCTCGGCGTCGAAGGCGATGATCGTGAGAAACCGCGGATCGGGGCCGCCGGCCGCGATCACCTCACCCAGTTTCGGCACGATCTCGGGGCCGGTCTTGAGCTCGATGAAGAGCCGCTTGCCGACCGGCACGGTGGCGAGCACTTCGGACAAGGTCGGCATGCGCTCGCCGGCGAAGCTCGGCGCCTTCCAGCGGCCAACGTCAAGTGTGCGAAGCGCAGCCAGCGGCGTTTGGGCCACGACTCGGTTCACCCCCGTCACACGCTTCGTGTCGGCGTCGTGGATGCAGACGATCTGGCCGTCACCCGTGAGCTGAAAGTCGGCCTCGATGGCGTCGGCTCCCTGCTCCCAGGCGAGCCGGAAGGCGGCCAGCGTGTTCTCCGGCGCGTCGTGCGAGGCTCCGCGATGGGCCGTGATCAACTGGCCGAAGGCCGACGAATCGATCATGCCTGTCATGGCCAGCACGATGACGAAAAGAGGGACTCGAGCAAACACGACACCTCCTTGGCGGTATCGCGAAGGCTACCAGACCACCGCTGCGTGTGCGACATGAGGCGAGGCCGCGACCGCCCATCGATCGCCAACGCTCACCGCGGCAAGGTCATCCCATCATGGCCGCCGCACTCCGACTCTCCGCCTCGCGGAGAACGGTTGCAAACGGCGCATCCTCAAGCCTCGCAAAGAGTGGGTCGCGTGTGAGCTTGGCCTGCGTAAGCCACGGCGTGGAGATACCGCAGAGCAGGCGGGCGACGGCGCGGGGATCGCTGAGGATTTCGGGATGCGACCGGCGAAGCGGTTCGAGCTGTCCCCAAATGCCATCGTCGATCGGTACCTCCGGACGGGCTGCCAGCTTTGCAGGCTTGCGGCCGCTCAAGCACCACGAGCAGTGGCCACACGGCTCGCAGTGGTCGCCAAAGTACGCCCCCAGCGCAGCCACCTGGCAGCCATCGAGCTCCACGAGGTCCACCACCTGCTGCAGCCGCTGCACCTCGCTGGCCTCGCGATTGAGGGTGCGATCGTGCAGTTTCTTTGCGAGGGCGGCCAGATCCTGGGGCTGCTCGAGCACGCGGTAGCGGTGCCGAACGCCCGCGGCCTCGACGATCAGCATCTGCTTCTCGCCCAGGTAATCGAGCGCGGCAATGATGCGTTCCCGCGACGTGCTCAGATTGCGCGCCGCGACATCCACGTCCACGTCGAACCACACCTTGGCCTTATCCGCCTGCTTGAACAACGCCGTGAGAAATTCGCGGCGATCGCCCTGGAAGGTTGCCAGAATGTCCTTCGAAGGAATGAGCGGCCTGAATCGATAGGTGGCGTAGAACGGCGTGCCCCCCTCGAGATGGCCGAGCAGTTCAAGGTAGGTCAGCAGCGTGCGGGCCACGAGCATGCGCAGGTCGTGCGTGCTCGCGAGGGTGTGATGGCTGAGGTCGAACGACACACCCTGACTGAACACGTCGCGGATCATGGCGTGCACCGCATCGAGTGTGGGCGTGTCGCCGTATGCAAAGTTCTCCAGGGCGCCGAGGTCGTCGGGGCAGGCGAACGTTTCGCAGATGGCAGGCTCGCCGTCGCGGCCGGCGCGGCCGATCTCCTGCGAGTAGCTCTCCAGGCTCTTGGGCAGGTTGTAGTGGTACACGGAGCGGATGTCGGCCTTGTCGATGCCCATGCCGAAGGCGATGGTCGCGACCACCACGCCGCAGTCAGACTGGATGAAACGGTCTTGCACCTCGGTGCGTTTCTCGGGTTTCATCCCCGCGTGATAGGCGTGGGCGTCGAAGCCCGCCGCCGCGAGATCACGCGCGACGCGTTCCGCCGTCTTCTGGAGCGTGACGTACACGATCGCGGGTCCTGGCTCGCGCTGGCGAAGGCGGGCGAGCAGTTGGGCATCACGCTCACGCCGCTCGACCGGCGTGAGCAGCAGCGTCAAATTGGGCCGGTAAAAGCCCGTGCGAATGGCGCATTCCGGAGCGATGTCGAACACCTGGCGAATGTCGCGGAGCACCTTGTCTGTGGCGGTGGCAGTGAGCGCCAACACGCGTTCGGCCTTCGCGTCTCGGGCGAAGCCGGCCAGCTTGAGGTAGTCGGGGCGAAAATTGTGGCCCCACTCCGAAATGCAATGGGCTTCGTCGATGGCGAAGAGCGACACCCTCAACTGACCGAGTACCTGTCGGAAACGTTCGTTTGCAAACCGCTCGGGCGCCACGTAGAGAAGGCGCACCTCGCCGCGGCGGATGCGGTCCATCGCGTCGCGGTAGCCGTCGGCGTCGAGTGTGGAGTCGAGCCGGATCGCGGCAATGCCCCGCGCCGCCAGTGCGTCAATCTGGTCCTTCATCAGCGCGATGAGTGGCGAAACCACCAGCGTCACGCCCGGCAGCGCCATCGCTGGCAGCTGATAGCACACGCTTTTGCCCCCACCCGTCGGAAACACCGCCGCGGCTGAACGCCCCGCCAGCAGATGGTCGATGACCGCTTGCTGCCCGGGTTTGAACACATCGAAACCGAAGTGCTGCTTAAGCAAGGCGGCCGAATCAACGGCAGCGACGCTCGTCATGGGTTCCCACTCTTGCAGATGGTGCGTCCAATCATCCTCAGATACGGCATGCACTCGATGATCTCTTCGACGTGTCTGGATCCGTCTCGATTCGTGACCCGGATTCTCGTTCCAACCACGTCGGCTGTCTTTGGTTGCGAACTCAGCCCTCCTGGTCCCAGGTGGGCGTGCGTCATTGGAAGCGGGTATACGTCGAGAATTGCCCGTGCTTATCTAAGACCTCGATCGTATGTTCATCGATCACGTTGAAGTTCGCGTCGTCGGCCAATGTTGTCGGGCTCAATGTCTCGACTTCCACAGAGCTCCTGGGGCTACAAAACCAGATCGTGTATTGTCCGTCACGATGCTTGTCGATGGCGAGCCCGAAATCATCGTCGGACTCCAGCTTCCAAAATCCGACAGATGGATATTCGTCGTCGTAGCTCAGGTGCTGAGCGACGTTGAAGCTGTTCATCGAGGAGTCGATGCCCGAACCGGACTCGCAACCGACGACCGAGCAGCACGCCGCGATCAATACGACGTGCCCGAACACGACGTGCCCGAACGTGACGAGTGGGACTTTCACCAAGCGACTTGAGCAACTCACGGCAATGTCCCTACGGCGTGACGATTCAGAAGCCCGTAGTTCACGATCACAGAACGAGCAAATCAGGCATGGCTCGTGAAAACCTCATTGAACTCATTGTACCGCACCTCACGACGGAGTCGCAGGGCAGCGCCGCCGAGGAATTCTCCCTCCACCTGGCGCCGGCAACGACTGCCTGGGGATTGATTCCCACCTGGCCCGCGGCGACGGAGTGACCGTCTTAGTCGTCGCTCTCGTCAGTCTCTTCTTCGTACTCGTCTGACTCGTCCTCGTCCTCGTACTCGTCTGACTCGCCGTCGTCCGCTTCGTCGTCGGCAGCCTCTTCATCGGCGTCGTCTGCGATAGCTTCGCCGGCGTGGGGCTGGATCTTGAGCTTTCTTGGCGCGGGATCGGGCGGCAGCGGCTTGCTGCCAGTGCGGGCAGCCCACTCTTCCATCGTGAGGAGCACCTCGCGGGCTTGGCTGCCCTTGTACTCACCCACGATACCGTCCTCCGCCATGAAGTCGATGAGTCGGGCACCTCGGCCGTAGCCGACGCCGAGCGCACGTTGCAGCAGCGACACGCTGCCTCGACCCTCACGAATCACGACCTCGACGGCCGCCTCATACAGCTCATCGCGATCCTGCGGGCTGACCCCGGCCTTGGCGGCTGCGTCGGCTGCACCAGCCGGCTGGAGGTTCACGAGCTCTGCGGCATACTGCGGCTCCGTCGTGCCGATCGCCGCCATCACACGGCCAATCTCGTCGTCGCTCACAAACGTGCCCTGGCCACGCAGGATCTGGCTCGTGCCCGGCGACAGGAACAGCATGTCGCCATTGCCGAGCAGCCGCTCGGCCCCCATCTCGTCGAGCACCACGCGGCTATCCGTACGGCTGGCTACCTGGAACGCGATCCGCGCCGGCAGGTTGCTCTTGATGAGGCCTGTAATGACATCCACCGTCGGCTTCTGCGTGGCGAGGATGAGATGGATACCCACGGCCCGACTCTTCTGCGCAAGACGGATGATGTGGGCCTCGATCTCCTTGCCCGCGGTCATCATCATGTCCGCAATCTCGTCGGCGATCATTACGATGAAGGGCATCGTGGTCGGGATGGCCGCCGCTTCTTCGTCGCTCGCCGGGTTGAGTCGCCGCACCAGCTCGTCGCGGCCAAGTGCGTTGTACTGTGTGAGGTGACGGACGCCGACCTTCGCAAGCAACGTGTACCGCTGCTCCATCTTCTCGACCGCCCAGGCCAGGATCGCCTCGGCCTTCTTCATGTCGGTGACCACCGGATGCATGAGATGAGGCAGCGACTTGTAGGGCGTGAGCTCGACCATCTTGGGGTCGATCATGAGCATGCGGACTTCATCCGGGCGCCGGGTCATGAGCATCGACACGATGATCGAGTTCAAGCAGACCGATTTTCCTGTTCCTGTGCGACCAGCGATCAAGAGATGGGGCATGCTCGCCATGTCCACCACCATCGGATTGCCTGCCACGTCCTTGCCGAGAAAGATCGGAATCTTCATCGAGCGGCTCTTGGACTGCGTCTCCTCGATCACCTCCCGGAGGCGGACCATCTGACGGGTTGTGTTGGGCACCTCAACGCCCACTGAGTTCTTGCCGGGGATCGGTGCCACGATCCGGACGCTCGGCACGCGAAGCGCGATGGCAAGGTCGTCGGCAAGGTTCGTGATCTTCGCGAGCCGCAGGCCGGCCTCGAGCTCGATCTCGTACTGCGAGATCACCGGGCCGGTCTCAACCTCGACCACCTTGACCTTGAAACCAAACTCGGCAAACGTTTTCTCGAGCACCTTCGCCCGATCGCGAACTTCTTGTTCCTGCTGATCGGTGGCGAGGTATTCGGTAGGCAGAAGCAGGTCGAGGCTCGGCAGTTCGTAGTCGCCGATCGGATCAGGGGAGAGCTCGAGCGAGGGAGCCGACTGGCGGCGCGTAGCGCGGGAGCGGATCGGCAACGAGCGGGCAATGGGAGCGACAGGTGCATCCTCGTCGTCACCGTCATCGGCCTCATCAGCCTCGGGATCGGCGTCGTCTGTCTCCATCTCGTCGGCGACGGGCTGGGTGACAAGCGGCTCACGGCGACGCACGCGGATGGTGGGCTCGCTGTCATCGTCCTCATCGGCATCATCATCGCCTTCACGCTGGCCAGCCGGAGTGAGCCGGTGCCGCAGGCCAGGGAAGACCCGCGCCAGTTCGGCAGTGCCGGAGCCAGACGAAGCATTTGCTGCCGAGCGCGGCCGTCGCAGCCCGCTGGCCGCAGCGGAAGCCCCACCGCGAAGGCCTGAGCCAAGTCGCGTCGCACCGGCCCATGTCATTTTGCCAACGCGCATGAGCACCGCATCGCAGGCCAAGAACAGACCGCCACCCAGGAGCGCTGTCAGCAGGATCGCGGCCCCACCCTTGGCGAGATACGCCTCGGCAAAAAACCGTCCGAGACTACCGATGCGGCCCCCCGCGCCCCAGAGCGGACGCGGAGCCCAGTCGGGAAGAAAGACGGCCAGCAGCGAGCAGGTGGCGGCCACGGCCACGACGGCCCCCACGGCACGGAGCGGCAGGTCTGGGAGAGGGCGCCTGCGGAGCATCGCCCCATCGACCGCAACGAGCAGCGCGACGGCAAGCCACGCGCCGATCCCGAGCGCCTCATAGAGACCGGCGGCCGCCACGGCACCGACGAGTCCGCAGCCATTCACAGCCCGCGCGTTCGGAGGGAAGCCTCGCGACAGCGGTGGGTCTGCGGGATCAAATGTGACGAGCGCCACCACCAGGAACCCGCAGGTCGCCAGCAGCACGAGCGCCGCCAGGTCGCGCACGCGGTTGCGGGCAACCGCCGCGCACTGCGGCACGACTCCGGTCCGAGGGGCAGCCAGTGGAGAATGCAGGGGAGCGCGTTCGGCGATCGACATGAAGGCTCTATCCGGGGCGGGCAGGAACTCCTCGCAACTCTACAGGCCGGAATCTGGACAGGCGGCCTGTTGCACAGGGCAGGGGGCCGTCCGACCGTACGGGTCGTATGGGAAGGAACGGCTACGAAGACACTGCGGCCGTGGGCTGGGGCGAGTGCTAGGATCGTGCTTTCGCTTCGATCCCCGCCCTCGCTCGCGCCGCTCTTGATGAACCTTCCCGGATCGCTGTCGATCGGCGTGGCGGCCGGCCTCTTTGCCGCGGCGGCAAGCGCCGTCTCCTACCTCGTCTCGCGACACCACGGCAATCGTTCCCGCGGCGGCAGTTTGCGGCTCCTCGTGCAGGCCCATGTGGTCATGGGCGCTGCATCCTTCCCGCTCATGGTGCTCTTTGTTCCGGCATCATGGCCGCCAACTCTTGCTTGGCTCTGGCCGCTAGCCGGATCGGTCGGGTGCTACCTCATTGGCCAAGCGGCAGTCTTTGCGCTACTCAAACAAATCCCCGCGTCGCGGGTGGCGCCGCTCTTGGGTCTCAAGCTCGTGATGCTCGCGGCGATCGTGTCCCTCGCGCCAGATGGCGGGCTCGATGGGCGGCAGTGGCTGGCCGTCGGCTCGAGCGCCGTAGCGGCCTGGATGCTCCAACGCGGCGGCGGGATCCCGCCCTTGGCCTTTGCGATTCTCCTCGTCGGATGCCTCGGCTTCGCCTGTTCAGACCTCTGCATCCTCGGGCTCATCGACGGCCTCGAACCATCGCTCGACACGGCCGGAAAGCCGATCCAGCGGCTCCATGCCGGGGCACTGGCGATGGCCGTCACCTACGTCGCCTGCGGGGCGCTGGCAATGGTCGCCCTCCTGATCGCTCCGACCCTTCGGCCACGGGACCGCAGTGAGCGTATCGCGGCCATCCAGTACGGGGCCGCCTGGTTGTCGGGCATGGTGGCGCTCTACACCTGCTTCGGACTCGTGGGCGTGGTGTTTGGCAACGTGCTTCAGGCGACCCGCGGCGTGATGGCGGTCGTCCTCGGCGCCTGGCTCGCGCGGGCTGGCTGGCACGACCTCGAGGAGCGTATCGATCGAGACACGTTCTTGCGTCGCGTCATCGCGGCACTCCTCATGGTGGCCGCGATCGGTCTCTATGTCATGGACTGGTCGTCGTAGGGACATCCCCAGCGTAGGATAGGCAGGCGATGGCGGCTCGGGCGACGTAATCAGAGAAACGAGCACATGACTGCTTGGGGCCGCTGTTTTCATGCCGTCGTGATCGCCGTGAGCGCCGTGGGAGCCGTGAGCCTCGTGGGAGCTCCGCGTGCCGCCGATGCAACAGGCCCGGCGCTGCTGACGCAGTACTGCGGGGCATGCCACGCGGACGGTGGCGATGAGGGAGGCGTGGCCCTCGACACGCTCCTCGCGTCGCGGCCCAAGGCAGGCGCCGTTCCTGACGAGGCCATCCGAGCTCGCTGGATCGCCGTCTGGAAAAATCTCCGTGCGGAGACGATGCCTCCGGCCGACGAACTTCAGCCGTCGGCCGCGGAGCGCCGGCAGCTTGTCGACTTCGTGTCTCGCGACATGCTCGGCGTGGTTCCCTCGCGGCCAGACCCGGGCCATGTCGTGCTCCGTCGTCTCAACCGCGTGGAGTACGCCAACACGGTTCGCGACCTGACCGGCATCGAGGACAACGTCCGCGACGAACTGCCCATCGACGATACCGGCTACGGATTCGATACGATCGGCTCCGTGCTCGCCGTCTCGCCCCTGCTCATAGAGAAATACCTCGCGATCGCCAGCCGCGTGGGCGGTCGGATTGGCGATGAGGCTGTCCGCGCGAAGGCCGGCGATGGAAAGCAGCACTATCCGGCTCGTCTGCGGCGGCTTTTTCCCCATGGGCCGCCACCCGACGCGGAAGGCGAGCGCGGCGAGCACCTCCGCCGCACCGTCGAGCGTCTCGCAGCGCGTGGTTTCCGCCGACCAGTCGACGACGAGACGCTCAGTCGGCTCGTCGCGGTCGCGGAGTCGGCCCAGGCCCTCCCCGGTGGCTCATTCGAGAAGGGGATCGCGACAGCGGTGACCACGGTGCTCGCCTCGCCGCGGTTTCTGTTTCGATTCGAGGAAGAGGCTGTCGCTCTCGCTCCAGCGACGCCAGGCGCCGTCTTCATCGACGAGTACGCCCTCGCAAGCCGGCTCTCTTATTTCCTCTGGAGCACGATGCCCGACGACGAACTTTTTAGGTTGGCGCGGGAGGGGAGTCTGCGACGGGAGCTTCCACACCAGATTGATCGCATGATCCACGATCGCCGGAGCGACGCCTTCGTGCAGCACTTCGTGGGCCAGTGGCTCAAGACGCGTGACGTCGAGTCGCTCCCACTCGACGTGCGGACCATTCTCGGCCTGAGCGACAGGAAAGCGGGAGAGCAGATCTTCAGTCGCCCCGTTCGGCACGCCATGCGGAAGGAGACGGAACTCCTCTTTGCCCACGTGCTCCGCCAGGGGTTGCCGGCCACCGCGCTTCTCACGACACGACAAACGTTTCTCAACGAGCCGCTGGCACGGTTCTACGGCATCCCAGGCGTGGCGGGGAACGAGATGCGGCTCGTGGAAATCCCGCCCGACACATCGCGCGGCGGCATCCTGACGCACGGCAGCTTCCTCGTGGTCACCAGTAATCCCACGCGAACATCGCCTGTCAAACGCGGCCTCTTCATTCTCGAGAATCTTCTCGGAACGCCACCACCTCCGGCTCCGCCGAACGTGCCAGCGATCGAGGACACTGCTTCCGTACTCGGCAAACACGCGACGATGCGGGACGTCATGGAACGGCATCGCCGTGATGCCCTGTGTGCCTCGTGCCACGCGCGAATGGACCCGCTCGGCTTGGCCCTCGAACAGTACAACGCCGCGGGACAGTGGCGGACCGATTCTGCCGCAGCGACGATCGACACCGCTGGCCGGCTCGTCACCGGGGAGAGTTTCGCCGATGTCCGCGAGCTCTCGGAGCTGATTGCCGGAAAGCGGCGGCTGGATTTTTACCGGTGCCTGACGGAGAAGATGCTCACCTACGGGATCGGCCGAGGACTGGAATACTTCGACGGGCCTGCGGTGAATACAATCGTCCACCAGGTTGAACGAGACAAACGACTCACAACGATCGTCACTGGAGTGATTGCCAGCGTGCCGTTCCAGATGCGGCGTGCCGTTGCGGCCGCCACCCCACCAGCCCCGCCCCACCAGCCTGCCGGAAAGGCGACACCATGAGCGAAACAGACAGCCATCGGCCGCGTGGCATCCTGTCGCGGAGGGCCGTCTTACGAGGCCTCGGTGCCACCGTGGCCCTCCCGGCGCTGGAGTCGTTTCGCCCAACTGGGATGGCACGTGTTTCTGCGGCCTCCGTGACTACGCCGACACGCATGGCATTCCTCTACATCCCCAACGGGGTCAACGTGGACTGCTGGCGACCGCGAGGGAACGGGAGCGACTTTGAACTCGGCTCTACGCTCGAACCACTCGCTTCCTTCAAGGCTGACCTGCAGGTTATCACTGGGCTCGCCCATCAGTGTGGCACGGCCGGCGCCGACGGTGCTGGTGACCATGCCCGCGCGTCGGCCACGTTTCTCACCGGCGCCCGGCCGAAGAAGACAGCCGGCGACGACATCCACGTCGGGATCTCGGTGGATCAACTCGCCGCAGCGGCCGTGGGGAACGCGACACGGTTTGCGTCGCTCGAGCTGTCCTGTGATACAAGCCGCACGAGTGGTCATTGTGACTCGGGATACTCGTGTGCCTACCAGCACAACATCGCCTGGCGGAGTGCGAACCAGCCGGTCGCGCCTGAGACGAATCCGCGACTCGTGTTCGAGCGGCTTTTCGGCGCGGGCCAAGGTACGGATCGGGCCGCCAGTTTTGCCGCCCGCCGAGCAGCCCAGAAATCAATCCTCGACTTTGTCATGGCGGATGCGAAGGGCGTGCGTCGTGGACTTGCTGCCGCGGATCGCCGCAAGCTCGATGAGTACCTCGCCGGCCTTCGGGAGATCGAGCGGCAGGTCACCCGCTTCGACGCGCTACCGCCGAAGGTGCCCGACAGAGAACTGCCCGACCGACCGCCGCCTGCCCACAGCGAGCACATCCGGCTCTTGGGCGACATGCTCGTACTCGCCTTCCAGACAGACTCCACCCGGATCGCGACGTTCATGCTCGCGCATGACGGCAGCAATCGAAGCTTTCCCGAAATCGGCGTGGGCGACGGTCATCATGAACTATCGCATCACCGCCAGATCAAGGAGTCGCTGGAGAAAATCGCCCTCATCGATCGGTTCTATGCCGAGCAGTTCGCCTATGTCCTCGGCCGCCTGCGAGAGGTCAAGGAATCGGACGGCCAAAGCCTCCTCGACCACTCGATGGTGGTGTATGCGAGCGGCCTCTCCGACGGCAACCGCCACCGCCACGATGACCTCCCAGTCGTGGTCGCGGGCCGAGCCGGTGGCCGACTGGCTGTCGGCCGCCACGTGAAGCTCCCAAGCGAGCAGCCGATGACAAACCTTTATCTCACTATGCTGGACCTCATGGGCGCGCCCCAGACGTCGTTCGGCGATTCAACCGGGCTCCTTGATGCCGTGCGTACGTAACGCGCATGCGATCAGCACGCTCCTCACCCCAAGCCGCGGAAGTTTGGCCGCAGCCGGTAGGAGCCCGACGTATGAAGCTTCAGGATTCCCATGAGCTCGCCGGCCTCGTCGATGGCGGCGAGATGCTCCGCCGCGATCATGCTGATGGCCGATGCGGGAAAGAGCGCGCCCCTGACAGCCAAGTCCACGGCAGGCCCAGCGAGCACGACCTGTGGCAGGTGTGTCACAGCCGCGCCGGCCGGAAGCAGGCACGCCGCGACCGAGTCTGGGCTGACATCGGCCAGTGGCAAGCTCGCATCCAGGCAGAACGGCCCGACGGACGTCCGCACCAGCGACTCCATGACGCTCCGCGTGCCGAGCGATGTCGCGAGGTCGCGGCCGATCGCACGGATGTAGGTGCCGGTGGAACACTCGACAGTGAGCGCAAGCCGTGGCCATTCATAGGACGTGGCCGCGAGGGACTCGATCCGCACGGGCCTGGCTGGCATCTCGATCGCGCAACCCTTGCGGGCCAGCCGGTACGCCCGCTGGCCGCCAATATGCACGGCCGAGTAGTCGCACGGCCGCTGCAGGATCTCTCCACGGAAGGCGGGCAGGGCCGCCAGGATCTCCTCCCATGATGGCCGCCGTGGGTCAGCTTCCTCCTCGACGGGCGTCTCGAGATCGTCGGACGGGCTCGACCGCCCCAGCAGGAAGACGGCCTCGTACCGCTTGGAACACTGATGAATGAAGTCGACAAGTTTCGTCGCGTGGCCCAGGCACACGACGACGACGCCGGTAGCCATCGGGTCGAGCGTGCCGGCATGGCCGACCGTGCGCATCTGGAGCGCCCGCGCGACGGCATTGACTACCCGCCGCGAGGTCGCCTCCGGCGGCTTGTCAATCGGGATCACACCCGTGAATGGGAAATCCATAGAGCTCCGCTACCTCGGTCGCTGACCGGCCCGCCAGCCGCAGACCAGCCCGCACCGCTGCTGGATCGCTGACGGCTCCTGCCACAAGCCGATCGAATTTAAGATCCACGATCGCAGCCGTCCGCTCCGCATCGGCCTTGGCGTGCCCAAGCGGATATCGCACAAGGCCGCCGTCGAGCGACCCGAGTGACGCATGATCGATGACGACCCGTGTCGGGATGCCGTCGGGATAGAGCCGGTCATACTCCGCCCCGCCGTGCTCGATCGCGATGCGCTCGATCAACCCCGCCACCGCCGGCTCACGGATCGCCTCGTCCGAATAGTCGTCGGGCAGGAGCATGAGTGATTCCCAACTCGGGGGCGTGCCGGTGGTGGCCGTCGATGACGCCTTGAGAAGCGTCCGGGCAAGAATGTACGGCAGCGAGTGATCGGCCGACTGCCGCGTGGTCGGGGTTCGCTTGGCCGGGTCGGCGATGATCGAGTAAGCCGGCTCGTAGATCGTGACACGGATGTTCTCGATGCCAGCGAGCTCATGGGCCAGGGCAGGGTGTCGCGCGAAGAGATCGACGAGCGACTGGAGCGCGCCCGCCGACTGATGCTCGTAGAGACCGAGCTTGAAATGCATAGCGTGAATGGCGAAGGCATCGCCTTCGAGGCCGAATTCGAGACCGAAGGGACTGCGGCCGTCCGCGGTCGGCTCGTTGAACCGGTAGATGGCGAGGGGATTGCGAAAGACGTCCTGCGGCCCGATGAAGCCCGCAAGCGCCCGCCGGCCACAGAGGATCGCTGCCTCGGCAGCCAGCGCCGCCGACGCGCCCTTGCTGTCGGAGAGCTGGTGGCCGGCGCGGATCGCGCGGAAGGGCACATAGTGGGCCACCGCCATGCCAATGGCCGACTCCACCTGGTCCTCGCTCCCACCGAGGGCCGCCGTGAACGCCGCCGCACAGGCGACCGTGCCGTGATGGACATGATCGATCGCATACCGTCGCAGCGCAAACACCTCGGCGAGGCGGCCGCGGATCTCGTCGATGAGCAGCATTACGCGCAGCGTCTGGCCACCGTCGAGGCCCGCCTCGGTGGCGGCGGCGATAGCGACGGGATAGAAATCGTTGTGCCCGAACTCGCCCGCGATCCGCCCGCGATCTGCGTCGTATCCAAAATTCGTACCGTTGGAATCCCATTCGCGGACGGCTGACGCATTCGCCGCCACGGCCCGCTCGGTGAGGCATCGACGGCGCGAGCCGAGACAGACCGCACCGGTCGTGCCCGCTGCCGGGGCTGTCGCGAGGGCGTCCCGTCGCAGGACGGAGGGGGCGTTGGCGGCATGGGCAATGGCCGACACGCCGCAGCCAACGCTATCCACATGAAAGCGCTCGAGCAGGTCGAGCGTGGCCTGGCCGATCGGCCGCGGGTCACGGGAGAGAAAGTCGATCGCGTAGGCCGCGAGGCCGCGGGCCTGGTTTGTGTCGGCCGGAAGGAGCCGGGTGGGGCCGTCTGTTGCCGTCGATCCATGGGGCATGGTGGTTCTCATGGGGTGCTGCGGGTGCCTGTTGTACCCGCGGATGCCGCCAATCGCTCTGCTGCGATACACTTTCGGCCATGGATCCGACACGTCTGGGCCCGTATTCGATTCGTCGCCGGCTCGGTCGCGGAGGCATGGGGACGGTCTACGAGGCCGAAGGTGCCGACGGTCAGGTCGTGGCCGTCAAAGCGCTGGCGACATACCTGAGCGATGACCTTGGCCTGCGCCGCCGGTTCGAGGCGGAGATCGAGGCGCTCAAGGGCTTGCGGCATCCCAGAATCGTCCGGCTGCTCTCCTTCGGCGAAGAAGATGGCTTGCCCTTCTTCGCGATGGAGCTCGTGCCCGGTCGCAGTCTGGAGGACCTGCTCAAGGACGGCCGCATCTTCTCCTGGCGGGAAACAATCGCCACGGCCGTCGCGATCACCAGGGCCCTCAAGGCAGCCCATGACCAAGGGATTGTGCACCGCGACTTGAAGCCGGCCAACCTCCTCTTCGGGGATGCGTCGGCGGCTGATGGCGGCGTCAAGCTGGCCGACTTCGGAATCGCGAGGCTCTTCGGCGAGACTGGCCAGACCCAGGCTGGCACCGTCGTCGGCACAGCAGAATATATGGCACCGGAACAGGCCTCCGGTTCGGCAGTCGATCATCGAGCTGATCTCTACGCGCTCGGCCTCGTGATGTACGCGATGCTGACAGGCAAGCCTCCGTTTCGGAGTGCCCAGGTCCTCGAGGTGCTTGTGCGGCAGCGCCGCGAGGCGCCGCCGCGGGTGTCCAAGGCAGTCACCGACGTGCCGCCGGCGCTCGACGAGCTCATCGACAAGCTCTTGGCAAAGAAACCCGATGAACGCCCTGCCAGCGCCCTGGCCGTCGGCCGCTTGCTCGAGACGATCGAGCAGGAGGCAGACCCATCTCCTCCTGCGACCGGTCCCGTCGCGGGGGCCACCGTTCGCGCCGATCGTGCCCCCACCGGCGTCGACCTCCTCGCAAAGACCCGTGGCACACTGCCGGCTGAAAGCTCGCGAGAAGCCAAGCGTCCTGCGACCGCACCTGGGCCTCGGCCTGGGCCCGGGCCCGGCGGTGACGGAGCTACGGAAGCTTTCGTGGCGGCCACCTCCATCGACGCCGGGTCACTCGCCCATCGCACAACCGAAGCCGATCCGAGTCTCGCTGACCCGCGAAGGGCCGCGGCTACTCGGTTCACGACGGTCGCCGACCTCGATCGCTCCATGCGAGAGGAGGCCGCGCGGCAGGCCGTTCGCGATACCTCCATCAAGGCCGTGGTGGGGGTTGTCCTCGTAGCCATCGTGGTCATCATGGCCTACGTCGTCACGCGGCCCGTCTCTGCCGATACCCTGCATGCCCGCATCATGGCGATCGCAGACAACCCGTCGGCCGATCTTCGAGATGCGAAGCGCTCCATCGACACATTTCTCGAACGCTTCCGTGATGATGCGCGGGCCGATCAGATTCGTGAGCTTGCCCACAGTCTCGATCTCGACGCCTTGGAACGACGGGCTCGCCGGAGACTTCCCAAAAGTCAGGTGCCCAGTGCGATCGAGCGAGACTATCGGGCCGCCATGGCGCGGGAGTCGGAAAGCCCTCTGGCGTGTGGGGCGGCGCTCGAGGCCATTCTCGCGCTCCACCAGCGCGAGCCAGCGGCTGCGCAGCCGGCCTCAGGCGACGATGCATCGCTCTGGCTCGCGCTCGTCCGCCGTCAAATCGAGAGGCTGGCTCCCCTCGCCGCCAGCGAGCGGAAGGAAGACGCCGCGAGAGCGGCCGCCACGCTCAAAGAGGCCGCCGCCCTCGCCGCGCAGGCTAGGATCCTGGCCGAGACCGACCGCGAGACCGTGCTCGCCCGCCGACACAAGCTCCTGAAGGGGCTCGTCGAGATGTACGCCGATCGTCCGCATGTCGCCAGCGCGGTCACGGAGGCTCGGCGGCTGCTGGCCGCGCCATAGCACTCCTCGAGCCATCCACGCGTCGCCTCCTCTCGAAAGCTCTTTGTGAACGATTCCCACCCGTCGGCTCTCCACGCCGCCCGTCGCTCATCCAGCCATGCCGCCTTCGCCCGCGCCCGCAGCCTCATCCCTGGGGGCGTCAACTCGCCTGCTCGGGCGTTTGGCGGCGTCGGTGGCGAGCCGATTTTTTTTCGCGAAGCCCAGGGCCAGTGGCTCACGGACATCGACGGCAATCGCTACCTCGACTACATCGGCTCGTGGGGGCCGATGATCCTCGGGCATCGGCACCCGCGGGTCGTGGCCGCCATCGAGAAGGCACTGGCCTCGGGCACGAGTTTTGGGGCGCCGACTGAGGCGGAGACACGGCTCGCAGAGCAGATTACCCACGCGGTGCCTTCGATCGAGAAGGTGCGGCTGACGAGCTCCGGCACCGAGGCTGCGATGAGCGCAGTGCGGCTCGCGCGCGGGTTCACGGGCCGCGACAAGATCGTCAAGTTCGCCGGCAACTACCACGGCCACGGCGACAGTCTCCTGGTCGCGGCCGGGTCGTCGGCGGCCACGCTCGGGGTGCCTGACTCACCGGGGGTCACCGCCGGCACGGCCCGTGACACGATCGTGCTTGAATACAACGAGCCCGAAGAGCTCGAGGATATCTTTCGGCGCGAGGGCGACGCGATCGCCGCCGTCCTCATGGAACCGGTCGTCGGCAACATGGGGCTCGTGCGTCCCGCTCGAGAATTTCTTGATGCCGCGCGACAGCTCACGCAGGCGCACGGGGCACTGCTGGTCTTCGATGAAGTGATGACCGGCTTCCGGCTCGCGCTCGGCGGCGCGCAGGAGATTCTCGGAGTCACGCCCGATCTCACGGTCCTCGGCAAGATCGTTGGTGGCGGCCTGCCGCTCGCGGCGTACGGCGGCCGGGGTGACGTCATGAACCACGTGCTGCCGGCTGGAAAAGTGTTTCAGGCGGGCACGCTTTCTGGGAATCCGCTTGCGGTTGCCGCAGGCACCGCCACACTCGACGTGTTGAGCGACGATCCGCCCTATGCGGCAATCGAGCGACGGTCTGCATTGCTCGAAGAGGGCTTTCGTGCGGCGGCAATGGCGGCCGGGCTCACCGTCTGGATCGCGAGAGCGGGCAGCATGATGACGATGTTTTTTCAGGACGGGCCGAGCCCCGTCCGCGTGTCGGGCTGGCGGACTGCCTCGATGAGCGACAAGCACCGCTACGCGGCTTTCTTCTGGGGCATGATTGATCGCGGTGTGTACTTGCCCTGCAGCCAATACGAGGCGCTCTTTGTGTCCGCCGCGCTCACCGATGACGACATCGCCGCCACGGTTGCCGCCGCCCACGACGTTCTCTACCGAAGGTGAAAATCGACCACGAGCGGGAGATGATCGCTCGCGGTTTTCGAGAGGCTCGTGCAGACAGCGCGGGCCTGCCGCACCTCGATGCCGCCGCGCACAAACACCTTGTCGAGCGCGCCCATCGCGAGCCAGGCCGGGAACGTCCGAAACTTCGAGGCGGGCCTCGTCACCTGCCGAAAACCACCCGCCGCGAGGACGCCACTCGCGAGCGTGTCCCGCCAGTCGTTGAAGTCACCCACAAGGAGCGTGGGGTGAGGGTCGGCCGATCGAAAAAGCATGTGGCCGAGTATCTTGCTCACTTGCCAGCGCCGTTCGCCCTCGGCCAATCCGAGGTGCGTGTTGACCAGATGCACAAGCCCCTCGGGGGATTCGATAAGGACGAACTGCGCTCCTCGCGACTTCCGGCCACCGCGACGAAGCGAGATGCGATGCCGGCTTGTCATCGGCCATCGCGAGAGCACGAGGTTCCCATAGGTGCCACCACCCACATGGACGTTTGCCTGAAAGAAGGAATGGCAGCGGAAGTAGCCGCCCAGCAGACGCGGCTGATCGTCATGCCGGCTGCGAGGAACGAGCCGGTCGACCTCCTGAAGACAGATGAAGTCGGGATTCTCGGCTTCGATGCAGTCGATGATCCGTGCGAGCGAGTAGCGGCGATCGCGGCCGCCAATCCCTTTATGGATATTCCAACTGAGGAGCCGCATCCTGCTCGGTTCTAGGCTTTCCTAGCCCACCATGAGGATGGCCAGCGCCACAACTGCCGCGCCCACGCTCACGGGCAGGGCTACCCATGAGCCGGCTGAGGCACGCAGGTGCAGGCGACGTCCTCGCTCAGCTACAGGCATGCCGACAAGGGCCTCCAGCTCGGCACAGGTGATCGGCTCGGCGACGACCTTTGCGTCCCCTCGCACTTCGGCGAGGAGCGCTATGAAATCCCGGCCACTCATGTCGTCCAGGTCGGTGCCGACGATCCAGGCATCAACCTCGAACCGCCGGGCGAGCTTGATGGCTGCCTGGCCACTCGACCGAAAGTGCAGGCCGAAGTGGCCGTCCCGCGCACGGGCAGCAAGATCCTTATAGGCCTCGAAGTGGGGATCCACCACGACCACGCTGGGTGCTCGCCGATCGTCGGCAGGATTGAGTGCGTCAAAGAAGGCCTTGGTCACCATGGAAGCACCCTGGGGTACGTGGATCGCGAGTCGTTTCGGACGCGAGAGAGACCTGCAATTTGCGTGCCACGGCCGCCGCAGGTTGCCAAAATCCAGGTCTCGGGGCTGGCGAGCCTAGATTCCAGCAGCGAGAGCGTTTTTCAGCCTCCTCCGGCGGGCTGCTCACGGAAGCGACGGGCGGAGCGAATCGCCCCAGCGGACCAAGCGAGTGGGGCGATTCGCACCAGGGAGGCCTCCCCACCCGGGGCGATTTGCACCACCCCTTATGAGGGGGTGGTTATGTCACCTGCGCGCGTTGCTGAGCGCCCGCGATGGCCCGCGGGTGGTACCTTTGGCTCGATGGATGGTGGCCTGCGGGATGCGTGGCAGTGGTGGCTCGTGCTTTGGCCGCACGTGTTGGCCTGGAGCATCATCGGTCTCTCGCTCTTCGCATCCGCCCACGCGATCCTCGTCAAGCGAGACACCCGCTCTGCCATCGGCTGGGTTGGCCTCATCTGGCTCTCACCTGGGATCGGCGCGGGGCTCTATTTCGTATTGGGCGTCAACCGGATTCGCTCGCGGGCCAAGCAACTTCGGGCCGGCATCGCCCGCACGACGCTCGAGACGAGGACGGCCGTGCCAGACCTTACGCGGCTGCGTGAAGCCATCGGCCCCGACAACGCACCGCTGCGCTCACTCGCCACGCTCGTCGGCCGTGTGGCGAACCGGGCGCTCGTCGATGGCAACGCTATCGAGCCGCTCGACGGCGGTGATGAGGCCTTTCCCGCGATGCTCGAGGCGATCGAATCGGCCCACCGCAGCATCGGCCTCTCCTCCTACATCTTCGACAACGATCCCACCGGTCGGGAATTCGTCGAGGCCCTCGCCAGGGCCGTCACGCGGGGCGTCGAGGTGCGGGTGCTCGTCGATGGCATCGGGGCAAGATATTCCTGGAGACCGATCACGAAGCTTCTCGCCAGGCGCGGTGTGCGGGTGGCGCGGTTCCTTCCCGCGACGGTCCCGATCTATCTTCCCTACGCCAATCTCCGAAATCACCGGAAGATCATGGTCGTCGATGGCAGGATCGGATTCACCGGTGGCCTCAACATCCGCGACGGCTGCTGTCTCTCGCACACGCCAAAGAATCCAGTCCGCGACATGCACTTCCGGCTTCGCGGGCCGATCGTGGCACATCTGCTCGAGGTGTTTATCGAAGACTGGGCCTTTGCCGCCGAGGAGACGCTCGGCGGCCCCGCGTGGAAGCCCGAGCTCACGGCCGTCGGCTCCTCGCTCGCGCGGGGCATTCGGTTTGGCCCCGATGATCCCGACATCGGTCGGATCAAGCTGGTCCTTGCCGGGGCCGTGTCCGCCGCGCAGCGGTCAGTGCGGATCATGACGCCCTACTTCCTGCCGGACGACGCCGTCTGCCAGGCGCTCGATGTGGCCGCCGCGCGGGGCGTGCAGGTCGATATCGTCCTCCCGGAAGAAAACAACCTCGCGCTGGTGGGCTGGGCATCGACCGCGCTTCTCTGGCAGGTGCTCGGTCGCGGCTGTCATGTCTGGATGTCACCGCCTCCGTTCGAGCACACGAAGCTCATGGTGGTAGACGCCTCCTGGGCGATGTTTGGCAGCGGCAACTGGGACGACCGCTCGATGCGGCTCAACTTCGAATTCAATGTCGAGACGTACGACCGGGACCTCGCGGCACGGCTCGACCACAGGATCGCTTCGGTCATCGCGCGGTCACGGCCGAAGACGCTCGCCGAGGTCGATGCCCGCAGCCTCCCCGTGCGGCTCCGCGACGGCATCGCCCGGCTTTTCTCCCCATACCTGTAATGCTGATTTCTGCTGACATTCCATAAAAGCCCGTCGCGATAGCGCTGGGAAGGCGGCCCGTTGGGCAGGCTCGTTCACAATGGAAACGAGGCCGTCATTCAGCCCGCAGCCCCCCGGCTATCGCCAGGGGCTTCCATTCACCGCAGGCCGCGCCGGCTCATTGCGGCTGCCCCGGGGTCTTTCGTAGATTCGGGTTATGAGTACGCCTGCTGCCCTCCATCCTGCTGCCCTCCATACGGCTGACGCCATCGACGAGCTCCGGGCCATCGGCCGCGAATTCCATGGCCGGGGTTGGTCGCTCGGTACGAGTAGCAACTACAGCGTCATCCTGTCGCGGAATCCGCTCGAATTGCTTGTGACCGCGAGCGGCAAAGACAAATCGGCTCTCACGCGCGACGATTTTGTCCGCGTCGATTCGGTCGGACGCGTCGCCGACGGCTCCGACCGCCGCAGTTCGGCTGAGACGCTCCTCCATTGCACGATCGCGGAGCTTATGCCGTCGGTCGGCGCGGTCCTTCACACGCACTCCGCGTGGGGCACGATCCTCGGGGGCGCCGACCTTCCGCCTGGCGCCGGCGCGGGCACGCTCCGGATCGCCGGCTACGAAATGCTCAAGGGCCTCGAAGGCATCACGACGCACGACACCCATGAGGATGTCCCGATCTTCGCCAACACGCAGGATATGCGGGAACTGTCGGCACGGATCAAGCAGCAGTTCGCCGGGCTCGACTTCACCGCTCCCGGCCGTCCGCCGGTCCACGGTTTTCTGATCGCGCGGCATGGCCTCTACACCTGGGGTCGCGATCTCGCCGAGGCCCGTCGGCACATCGAGATTTTTGAGTTTCTCTTTGAGTGCGTGGCCCGTAGCCGCACGCTCCCGTCCGGCCCCGCGGCCATGCAGCAGGCGCAGCAGCAGTAGCAGGGTTCGCGCAGCCGCTCCATCCGATTTCAGCCAGTTTCTGCGAGGAGAATTTCCGATGGCGATTGTCACCGTGCCCGCCGAGGCCCGCCGGATCAGCGACCCTGTCGAAATCAAGCAGTTCCTGAACGACCACGGACTCCATTATGAGATCTGGCCGCTCGAAGACCGCGTCGATCCTTCCGCACCCTCCGAGGCGATCCTCGCGGCCTACGCCCCGGAGATCGACGACCTCAAGGCCCGCGGCGGCTTTGTCACGGCCGACGTGATCGACGTGCGGCCCGAGACGCCGAACCTCGACACGATGCTCGCGAAGTTCAATAAAGAGCACACGCACACCGAAGACGAGGTGCGGTTTATTCTTCAGGGCAGCGGCGTCTTCCATATCAACCCCGGCGACCGCCCGGTCTTTGGGATTGAGGTGCATGCCGGCGACCTCATCAGCGTGCCGATGGGCACACGGCACTGGTTCGATCTCTGCGGCGACCGTCGGATCCGTGCGATCCGGCTCTTTCAAGACACCACCGGTTGGACGCCCTCCTATCTCTCCGATGGCGTGCATGCGGGCTACGAGCCGCTCTGCATGGGCCCCGCGTGGCTCCGGGGTGAAGGCCGTGGGGCATCGATCGGAAAGGCGGCCTCGTGATCGTCTTCGACGGCCGGGGCATTCTCCTCGACGTCGAGGGGACCACATCGAGCATCGCCTTCGTCTACGACGTGCTCTTTGCGCATGCGCGGCAGGAGGTCGGGGCGTTCCTTGCGGCGCACCGCAGCGACCCGCACGTGCTCGACTTGGCCGCTGCGATGACCGCGGCCGCTGGTACCTCAGTGACGCCCGACGCGATCGCCGCCGATCCCACGCGGGCCGCCCTCGCTGCGATCGACCTCATGAACCGCGACGTGAAAGACACATCGCTCAAAGCCCTTCAGGGCATGATCTGGCGGAGCGGTTTTGAGTCGGGGCAAATCGTGGCCCATGTGTTCGACGACGTGCCTCCGTCGCTGGCAACGTGGGCCGACGCCGGCATCAACGTGCGGATCTACTCGTCGGGCTCGATCGAGGCCCAGCAGCTCTTTTTCAGGCACACATCCTTTGGGGATCTGACCCCCTCCCTCCGCGGCTACTACGACACGACGACCGGCCCTAAGCGGGAAGCGTCGAGCTACGAAAAGATCGCCGTCGACATGGGGCTCGCTCCGCGCCAGGTTCTCTTTGTGAGTGATATCGGCGCGGAGCTGGATGCGGCCCGCGCTGCTGGGATGCAGACAGCCCTTGCCGTGCGACCTGGCAACCGTGATGCCGATGGCCTCTTTGACCATCCATCGGTGACGTCATTCGCGGAGATCGTCACGTGACCGCAGGGCAGGGGAATGGAGCTGGGTCGGGCCCGCCGCGGTGCGGCTGCGGCAGTTCCACGGCTCCGCAGCTCGACGTGGCGATTCGCGAGGCCGTAGCCCAGGCCGTGGACGCGCTCGGAGAAAATTCGGCGGCCGACATAGGCGTGGTGTTCGTATCAGCGGCGCATGGCGGCGCGATCCGCCCGGCGCTCGAGCTGGCAGCCGACTTCGTACCGGCCAAGCATGTGATCGGCACGACCGCGGAGGGCGTCCTGGCGGGCGACCGCGAATACGAAAGCGGTCCGGCCGTGGTGGTCTGGCTCGCGCGACTGCCGGGCGCGTGGATAGAGCCGCTCGCGCTCGAATACCGCCAGACGCCCGATGGCGGCTTCTTCGCTGGCTGGCCGACCGCGCTTTCGGGTGAGTGGCCTGCTGGCGCCGCGATCGTCCTGCTCGCCGATCCGTTTTCGTTTCCCGTCGATGCGTTTGTCCGCCGCATGGAGGATGAGCACCCTGGCGTCCCGATCGTCGGCGGCATGGCCAGCGGCGGCGATCAGCCGGGGAGCAACACGCTCGTCGCGGCGCCGCGAACCTATGACGCCGGTGCCGTCGGGCTCGTCATCGGGGGTCGCGTCCGCGTGCGGCCGGTGGTGTCGCAGGGCTGCCGGCCTGTTGGTCGGCCGCTCGTCGTCACCAAGGCCCGCGAGAACCTCATTGTGGAGCTTGGCGGCCGCCCGGCCTTGGAGCGGCTTCGCGAGTTGTATGGCGATCTTGACGAAGTTGACCGCGAGCTCGTGCGGTCGTCGCTCCACCTCGGCCGCGCGGCGAGTGAGTATCGCGACACGTTTCGCCGCGGTGATTTTCTCGTGCGGAATGTGGTGGGCGCCGATCCCGATTCGGGCGTGATCGCCGTGGGCGACCTCGTGCGGATAGGACAGACCGTGCAGTTTCACGTCCGCGATGCGACGAGCGCCGACGAAGACCTCCGAGCGCTTTTGGTGATGGGGGAAGGCGACGGGCGGCCTTCTCCCGCCGGCGCCCTCGTGTTCACCTGCAATGGCCGCGGCTCACGGCTCTTCGCCGAGCCGAGCCACGACGCGCGGTGTCTCCAGGATTGTCTCGGGCCACTGCCCGCCGCCGGTTTTTTCGCACAGGGCGAGATCGGCCCCATCGGCGACCGCACGTTCCTCCACGGCTTCACGGCGAGCATCGCACTCTTCGAAGCAGCCCCGTAACTCCGTTTCCAGTTGGCGGATCGCTCATGCGAATAGAAGCCCCCTTCGCCAGCCGGGGGGCTGCGGGGTGCCGGCCGCCCAATTTGCCATCATGAACGGGCTCGCCCAATGACCCGCCGCCCGCTCGCTATCGCGAGGGGCTTTCATGCGCGCATACTACGCCTTTCCGACGCTCAAAACGAAAGGTAGCTGGCGGCCAGGAGGCGGAATTCGGCGGCGGAGGCAGCCGCATCAAAGCTCGGCCCAAGTTCCTCTGCGAGGATCGCTGCTACGGGTTCGGCGGCGGCGGCCGCGGTGGCGGCGTCGAGGAAGAGCCATCGTGAACGTCGCGCGAGAACATCCTCGACGGTACGAGCCATTTCATACCGAGCGGCAAAACGAACCATCGCTTCGGTGAAGCCGGGGAGAATTTCGTTGTGAGCACCTGGGAGTGATGCAACCGTGTCTGCGTCGCTGCCGTAGAGGTGGAGTCCGGGTGGGGCGGAGAGTGGCGGGCACGGTGTGCCCGGTGCAGGAGCGCCAACGAGCCGCAGGTGCCGCGTGACGCCCGCGGGCCGCGCCACCAACAAGCCGGTGCGGAAGCAGGCATCGAGCACGTCTTCGGCCATTGCCCGGTAGGTTGTCCATTTGCCGCCGGTGACGGTGACGAGGCCGCGGGCCGAGACGAGGATCGTGTGTTCTCGGGAGATGCGTTTCGTGTCGGTGCCATTGTCATGAGGTGGCTTCACGAGTGGACGCAGACCTGCCCACGCGCTTCGCACATCGCTGCGGTTCGGTGGGCGAGCGAGATATCGCGACGCTTCGGCGAGGATGAAGTCCACGTCATCGGCCGTGGGTTTTGGATCGAGGGGGAGGTCGGTCCGCGGTGTGTCGGTGGTGCCGAGGATGACGCGTCCCATCCAGGGGACGGCGAAGAGCACGCGGCCGTCGCTTGTCTTCGGAATGATGAGAGCGTGGTCGGACGGGAAAAACTCCCGGTCCACGACCACATGCGTGCCCTGGCTGGGGGCGACGATGTCGGCGGCCGAGGGGTCGTCGATCCTGCGGACGGCGTCAACCCAGACACCCGTGGCATTGACGACGCAGCGGGCAGCGACGTCGAGCGTTCGGCCTGTTTCGTGATCCTCGACGACGACGCCCGTGACGCGACCGGCGGTTTCGAGCAGGCCTTTCACGCGGCAGGCGTTCAGCACCGTCGCACCGGCGGCGACGGCCGATCGGGCGAGCGCCACAGCGAGTCGCGCGTCGTCGAACTGGCCGTCATAGTAGGTCACGCCTCCGGCAAGGCCCGAGGCCTGGAGGCCTGGCGCGGCGGCCAGCATCGCCTTCTTGCCGAGCGTGCGGGTGGGCCCGAGGCTGCTCGCGCCGGCGAGGAGCCCGTAGGCGTGGAGACCCACAGCATAAAACCATTTCTGCCAGAGTTGGCCTCGCCAGCCGTAGACGGGGAGCACGAAGGGCAGGGGGCCGGCGAGGTGCGGGGCATTCTGGAGCAACAAGAGCCGCTCTCGAAGGGCCTCGCGCACGAGGCTCACGTCGCCCAGAGCGAGGTAACGAACGCCACCGTGGACGAGTTTTGTCGCGCGGCTCGACGTGCCCTTTGCGAAATCCTCGGCCTCGAAGAGCGCGACCGAGAATCCGCGTGCTGCAGCATCGACGGCAACACCGAGCCCAGTGGCGCCGCCACCGATCACGACGAGGTCGAGAGGCGGTCCTCCTACTCCTTCGGTAAGCCGATCAAACGACTCCGCCCTGCACCATTCCCGTGTCACTAGGTTCTGCAAAGGCTCACTCCTTTCGTATGCACGTCATCAAGCCGCATCCGCCATCCCGCGCAGGCACGACAGTAGCATCTCCGACGTTCGAGCCGCTGGACGATCTCTTCGGACACCCGAATTGTCGTCCGCATGCCGCGTGATGGGACCGAGCGGAAAGGGCACACACCGTGGCTATTCTGTCGGCGCGTGGTGTATGCGCCACGCATAGAGCAGCACCGCGCCGGCGGCGGCCACGTTCAGCGACTCAGCACGGCCCACGATCGGGATGGTCACGCGTGCGGTTGCCGCCGCCTGCCATTTCGCCGCGACGCCGCGTGTTTCATGCCCCAACACAAGGGCACAGCGTGACGGCCAGTGATAGTCGAAACAGCTCTCACCGTCGTGCGCCACGGCCACCACGATCGGCACGGCCTCGCGCTCGAATGCTGCTACGAGCGCCGACGGTGAGCGATCGGGCCAGGCCAGCGGCGGCAGATGGAACAGGCTCCCAGCCGAGGCACGTACGGCCTTGGGTCCAAACGCATCGGCACTGCTCTCGGTCGTCAGCACGGCCGCCGCACCCACCGCGTCGGCCGTGCGAATCAACGTGCCGACGTTGCCCGGGTCGCCGATGTCGTCTAGCACCACGGTCAACCCGGCCGTCGGCAGCGCCGCGTCATGGGCCGTCGGCAGCCGCGCGAACGCCAACACCTCGGGGGCGCTGGGAAGATCGCTGAGGTACGCCAGGATCTCCTCGGCGACCAGCACGATGGGCACCTCAGCATCCCGCGCGAGGTCGGCCCACTCGCTCGCCTCACCAGCGGGACCTACGAGCACGCGGTCGATGGGCCAGCCGGCGAGCAGCGCGGCACACACCGCGTTGCCGCCGGCGACCACAAAGAGGCCGTGCTCGGAGCGTCGCCGCCGGCGCGCCAGCTCCCGCACCAACTTACACAGCGGATGTTGCCGCGACGTGATGACGATCGTGAGGATCTCTGGTGCGAGGCACGCTTGCCAACGAACGAGCGGCTATTTCTTCACAGCCGGCTTGGCAACGACGGCCGTTTTAACTTCCTTCTTCGTCTTCTTGTTCTTCTTGTCGTCCTTCTGACTGTTGTTGCCCTTACCCATGATGATTGAATCTCCAGGTGAAATAGACCGGCACTTCCAAGAAGGCCTCTTCGCGAAGGATAGCCCAGCCCACGGTTTTTTCGCAAGCGATGAATGACTGGCGACGCGCTCGAGGGCGAGACCGGTACACTCATCGGACTCCCTTGTGTGCGGTAGTCGGTCCCCTCTGGAGCCGGAAGAACCCATGGCCACTGTCGAATCCGAAAGTACCCAGCGGGCGCTCGACATGATCGAGTCGGCGATCGGCCGCAAGGAGGCTGCCTACCCAGGCAAGGTCACGATCCGAAACCGCGACCCGCTGCTCGCTTCGCGGCACCGCTTCGGCGAGGTCATGGCGGCCGCGCAGGCCAGTCTCGGGATGTGCCTTGGCGACATTTGGCAGCACCGCGGCGGCGGTGTGCAGGACGTCACGACCGACGCCCATGCCGGCGTCCACCAGCACCACGGCATCGCCTACCTCCGCCAAAACGGCCGGCAACTCGGATTCAGCGACTTTGGTGCGCCGGACTCCTTCGACGACCCCGTGGGCGGCGAGTTCTACGCCACGCGCGACGGACGCTTCATCAAGTTTGAGATGCTCTACCCGCGGCTGCGCGACGCCGTGTACCGCGTGCTGAAATGCGCCCCCACGGCACGGGCCGTCGAGCAAGCGGTCGGCATGTGGGATGCGGAACCCCTCGAGCGGGTGCTTCGCGATGAAGGTGCAGCAGTCGGCGTTGTTCGCACCGCCGAGGAATGGCGTCGGCATCCGGTCGGAGCCCGGCTCGCTGCCAAACCGATTGTCGAGCTCACCAAGATCGGCGACAGCGACCCGATCCCGCTCCCCTCCGGACTTCCGTCCGATGGCCGACCGCTGCGGAATATCAACGTCCTCGATTGCACCCACGTCATCGGCGGACCGATCACCGCTCGCACCCTCGCCGAGTTCGGGGCGAATGTCCTCCATCTCTCACGGGTCGATTACCCAGACCATCTCAATTGGCGTCTCGAAACCGACATCGGGAAACGCTCGGCCTACTGCGACCTCCGCGACTCTGCGGACCATCAGGCATTTTTTCGCCTCCTGCGCGATGCCGATGTGTTCACGTGCTCCTACATGAACCTCGATCAGAAGGGCATCTCGCCCAAGATCCTTGCCACCAGCAAGCCCGGCATCATCGCCCACGAACTGCGGTGTTTCGATTTTGAAGGCGAGTGGGCGAACTTCCGCGGCTTCGACATGCTGGCCGTCGCCGTGTCGGGCTACGTCGACGAGGAAGGTGCCGTCGACGCACCACTCATGCCCGTGCAGAACATTTTTGCCGATTACCTCGCCGGGTATGTCGGCGCTGCGGCTATCAGTTCCGCGCTCCTCAAGCGGGCCACGGAAGGGGGCAGCTACCAGGTCCGCGTCTCCCTCACTCGCATGTGCATGTGGGCCCAGGACGTCGGCCTCCTCGATGCCGCGGCCCTCGATGGCACCCGCCCGTGGGAAGACCTCATCCGAGAGGCCCAGTTGCCAGTTGAAACGATCGACGGACCGTTCGGCACCATCACCTATCTGCCGAGTCTCATCGAGATGACTGACGTCAAACCTGGCTTCGACCGCTCAACACAGCCCCTCGGCTCCTCGGGACTGACCTGGGACTGACGGACGCCGAACGACCGCGCTCCGTTACAGAGCCTTTACACGAGCGCGGCCGATCCCTCGCTACGATCCACCGTGGCGTTGCCGACCGTATGCGGCACGGCCACGAGGAGAGATCAAGACTCATGACAACGGAGGGATTGATGGATACCAGGAATCGATGGTTTGTGGCGGCGGCCGTGACGGTGCTGCTGGGTGTTCTTGCGACGACAGCGGTCGATGCCGCTGAGGAATCGCAAGACTGCCCGTCCGAGAAACTCACCTGGCACACCGACTTCGACGATGCCAAGGCCGAGTCTGCCCGCACAGGGAAACCGATTCTGTCGCTGCGACTGCTCGGAAAGCTCACCGACGAGCTCAGCTGCGCGAACAGCCGATTCTTCCGCAGCACGCTCTACGCCAACGCCACGGTGAGTGAGTTCCTCCAGACTCACTTCGTGCTTCACTGGAAATCAGTGCGGCCCGTGCCCGTCGTGACGATCGACTTCGGCGACGGTCGCGTGCTGCGTCGCACCGTCACGGGCAACAGCATCCACTACATCCTCGATGCAAAAGGCCGCGTCCTCGACGCGCTGCCAGGGCTCTACGGGCCTGCGGCCTTCCAGCGAGGACTCACGAACGGGCTCACCCTTGCGAAGTCAGTGAGCGACATGAGCGACAGCGATCGCGACTCAAGACTCGTCGCGTATCACGAGAGCAGGGCGCGCGAGATCACGGAGCAGTGGCGGGACGACATGCGGCAGGCCGGAATCGAGCCGTCGGGCGACACGCCAGACAGCATGGACGACGCCCTCTGGGGCACGATCGCCGAGCTTCACCGCGGTGATGCCACCCTCGATGCCGCAAGCATCGATGTGATTCGCAAGCACCAGCCGGGGGTGGCACGCTCATTCACCTCATTCACGCTCGCGTTCGCAGGTGTCCCCATGGGTGTCGCGCAGCCTGCCGCGCAGCGCGGACCACCGATTCCGGCGGAGTTCGCCGGAGCAAGGGCCATCTCCAAAGGCATCGTCGAGGATCCAGTGCTTCGCCTCATCCGGAATCTCGAGACAACGATCGCCATCGACACCGTGCGAAACGAATACTCGCTTCACCGCATACTTCACGAGTGGCTGGCAACGGGGGCCGTGCCCCTAGCAACGCCCGTGGATCAGCTCAACGAACGCGTGTATGCCGAACTGTTCCTGACGCCGTCGAGCGATCCCTGGCTCGGGCTCGTGACGCCCGACGTCTACACGGCCCTCGACAACGGCGGCGTGGTGTTCCAGTAAGCTGCGGGAAAGCCCACGGACCGCGTGATTCATGGACAAACAGAGCATTCTGACCGTCGAAGATGATGCCGCCATTCGCCGCGGCATCGTCGATGCCCTCCGGTTTTCCGGCTACCAGACCTTCGAGGCACCTCGTGGGGATACCGGCCGCGACCTGGCACTCGCTCGCGGCTACGACCTCTTGCTCCTCGATGTCGTGCTGCCAGGCTGTGATGGTCTCGAGATCCTGCGGGCCGTGCGAGAGGTGCGACCGGCACAGCCCGTCATCCTCCTCACGGCCCGCGGCGAGGAGAACGACCGCGTCGAGGGGCTACGACTCGGGGCCGACGACTATGTCGTCAAGCCGTTCAGCGTCAAGGAATTGCTGGCCCGCGTGGAGGCCGTACTCCGGCGATCGCCCGAGCGGCCACGCGACGTGTCAATGATCACCCTGCCCGGTGCCATCATCGATCTGAACCGTTTTGAGGTACGGTTCGATGACGGCGAACGGACAGAGATTTCCGACAAGGAAGCGGAGTTGTTGCGATACTTGGTCGCCCATGCCGGCCGCGCGATCAGCCGTGATGAGCTGCTGCGGCGGGTCTGGCAACTTGATCCCCGTGGCGTGAGCACGCGGACTATCGACATGCACGTGACGCGACTGCGGGTCAAGCTCCGGGACAATGCCGACGACCCGCGGCTCGTGCTGACCGTCCGCGGCAAGGGCTACATGTTTGCAGCTGATGGAACGAAGCGAGCCGATCCAGCCGACGATCCACTGGCGGCACCGTAACCATGTCTCGTCCCTGGCACATCTGGGCAGCGTTTGCGGCGTGCGCGTGCCTGGCCGTCGCGGCGGCGGGCTGGGTCAGCATCAAGGCTCTCCAGGCCGATGCGAACGAGGCCGCGTCGCGTGTGCAGGCGATCGTCGAGGAGAACGCGCGGCTCGCGCTGTGGCGGATGGACTCGCTCATGGCGCCCCTCGTCGCCCAGGAGACGGCGCGGCCCTACTTTGTCTACGAGGCGTTTTATCCTGCTGACCGAGCCTATGGTCGCATGTTCAATGGTGGCATTGGCCGGGACGGTCTCGTGCTGGTTCCCTCACCCCTCGTAACGGGCTCGACACCCTATGTACGACTGCATTTTCAGATCGATCCAGAAAACCGGCTCACCTCACCGCAGGTGCCCACAGAAGACGTGCAATCGGTCGCAGGACCGCACGTCGTGAAAGCGGGTGACGTCGCCAAGGCCAAGGCCGTGCTCACCGAGCTCGCAGCCGTGCTCGACGGCCCCACGCTCTTGGCGGAGCTGCCGCCAATCGAGCCCGCGGGAACCTCCACGCTGGCCCTGGCCCGTCCCGAGACAACGCCTCATCCGTTCGATGGCCAGAGGCCCATGCAACAAAGTGCGGCGCTCAATGATGAGCAGCAATTGCAGCGCGGGCAGAACGAATACCAGGCCCGCACTCGTTACTTGTTAGGGAACGTTGCCGACAACGTTCAGTTTCTGAACCGGCAGGCTGGGCAGCCGAACGACGCAGCGGCTGAGCCGTCTGCCGGCGAACAGCGGGTGCTTCCGTCACCGACCCAGAGCCTGTTGATCCCCGAGGCTTGGCCACCAGCCAACGTGCAGGTGTCGGTGATGAAACCACTCTGGAAATCCGGGGAGCTCGTGCTCGTTCGTCGCGTCGATATCGGAGGCCGTGAATATGTGCAGGGCTGTGTGCTCGACTGGCCAGCCATCGCGTCAAAGCTCCTCGCGGACACAGCCGATCTGTTGCCGAACGCAAATCTGCTGCCGCACTTGGCCGCGCCGTCGGAATCGATCGAGGAGGCCCGTGAGGTTCGACTCCTCGCCTCACTCCCGGTGCGACTGCTTCCCGGGGTGGTGCCGATGACGGCAGCGGCCTGGCTTACCTCCGTCAAGCTCGCGCTGCTCGTGGGATGGGCGGCGCTCATCATGGCAGCCGGCGCGGTCGTCGCGCTTCTCCAAGGGGTCATGAGCCTGAGCGAACGACGCGCGGTGTTCGTATCGGCTGTAACGCACGAGCTCCGAACGCCGCTGACGACGTTCCGCATGTATTCCGAGATGCTGGCCCAGGGCATGGTCCGCGACGAGACCGACAGGCAACGCTACCTAGAGACGCTCCGCATCGAGGCGGACCGGCTGACCCATCTCGTGGCCAATGTCCTGGCATACGCCCGCCTGGAGCGGGGCCGACCAGGTGGCCGCATCGAGAACCTGTCGGTCGATCGGCTTCTGGATGTCGCGACCGAGCGGCTCGAGGATCGGGCCGGCCAGGCCGGCTTCACACTCGTGGTCGATGTGCCGGAGGACGTTGGCACATCGCTCGTGCAGGCTGACGCATCGATCGTCGAACAGATTTTGTTCAACCTCGTGGACAACGCCTGCAAGTACGCCGCAACAGCCGACAACAAGACGCTCACACTTTCCGCGACGCTCGACCGCGAGGCCGTCGTCGTGCGGCTATGCGATCACGGACCGGGCATACCCGCGCGCGGTCGGAAGCTGCTCTTCCAGCCGTTTCGAAAAAGCGCGAGCGACGCCGCGGTGACCGCCCCCGGCGTGGGCCTTGGCCTGGCCCTTTCTCGACGGCTCGCCCGCGACATGGGCGGCGATCTCCGCTACGAGCCAGGGCCGACGGGCACATGCTTTGCCCTGCGCGTCCCCCGTGGGTAGGCGCGATTTTCATTGCCTTGTGCTTGCGGCCTGGATTTTCGGGTTGAGCCGGGCGGTGTCGGTATCTAGTGTCTGAGCCCTGGCCAGGGTGGCCTGCCTCCAGGATGACACTGTGATCCGAGTTTTTTGGTTCGCTGCGTGCCTCGCGTGCTGTGGCTGCGCCCATCACAGGAACAGCCAGTCAGCCTACGCGCCGCCATTCGCCCCACCCGTGTATTCACAGCCACCGATGGTGACGCAGCCGGTGGTCTACCCGGCACCACCAGGAGCCGTGCCTGCTGCTCCCATGATGACCGCGCCGTTCTATGCACCGCCGGCTGGGGCCTCCGTGCCGTCGCCATCGATGCCGATGATGCCGTACGCTGGCGGCGCGCCGGCCATGCCCGATGGCTCCTGTCCGCCATGTGAGTCCTCCGGGGCCGTGCCAGTGGTCTATGAAGGCACCATGCAGACGCCAGCCTGCCCGTCGGGCCAGTAATCTGACGGCTGTGGCTGTGGCAGAATTTTTTCGCTTGCTCGCGGGCCGTCGCCCGTTTCGGTCGACTTGTCGTAGACTCCGCCCGGCCGCACGCCGCGGCTCCCCGCCTCCAGTGAGCATGTTCGGTGGCCGACAAACCCGTTGAACTTCCTGTCTATCTTCGACGCCGCGTCGCGATCGATCGGGTCGAGCCCGATGTAGACAATGGCCGCTTCGCAGTGAAGCGGGTCGTGGGCGACGTGGTACATGTCGCTGCTGACATCGTCTGCGACGGTCACGACGAGCTCGACTGCTGCCTTCACATGCGGCACGGCGACACCGGCCAATGGACCGCCATTCCAATGGAGTGCGTGGGGAACGACCGCTGGGAGGCGACGTTCACCGTCGATCGCATTGGCCTATGGCAGTACACGGTCACCGGTCGCGTGGATCTCTTCGCCACCTGGCGCCGGGATCTCGGCCGACGGGAAGAGGCAAGCGAGGCCCTCGGACTCGAACTGCTCACGGGCGCCGACCTGGTCGCCGCGGCAGCCCACCTCGCGTCAGCCGCCGAGGCGCAAGCGCTCGAGCGTTTCGCGACCGAGCTCCGTGGACCGTCCGGGTCGCGGGCCGCGCCAGATCCCCAACTCCGCGAGCTCATGACCCGCCATGCCGACCGTCGCGATGAGACTCGGCTCGAGCCGGTGCGAAGCGTCTGGGCCGACCGCTCGAAGGCGGCGGTGAGCTCCTGGTACGAGGTGTTTCCACGGTCGTGGGGACGATCTCCCGGCGAGCACGGTACGCTCGCAACGCTTGCTGACCGGCTCGACTACGTCGCGAGCTTGGGCTTCGATGTGGTGTACCTGACGCCGATCCATCCCATCGGCATCGCGTTTCGCAAAGGCCGCAACAACGCTCTGGTGGCGACTGACGGCGACGTCGGCAGTCCGTGGGCCATCGGCTCGGCCGAAGGGGGCCACACCGCGATCCACCCGCGCCTCGGGTCGTTCGCCGATTTTCAGCGGCTGCGAAATCGCGCCGAAACGCTCGGCATGGAGCTGGCCCTCGACCTCGCCATTCAGTGCGCTCCCGACCACCCGTGGGTGAAGGAGCATCCCGAGTGGTTCCGGCATCGTGCCGATGGCTCGATCCGCTATGCCGAAAATCCACCCAAGAAGTACCAGGACATCGTCCCCTTCGATTTTCAGTGCGATCAGTGGCGACCGCTCTGGGAGGCACTCGGCGGCATCGTAAAGTTCTGGGTCGACCAGGGCGTGCGGATCTTTCGAGTGGACAATCCCCATACGAAGCCGCTGGCGTTTTGGGAATGGCTCATCAGTGACATTCATCGCACGCATCCCGACGTGCTCTTTCTCGCCGAGGCATTTACACGGCCAAAGGTGAAGTATCGCCTCGCGAAGCTCGGCTTCACGCAGGGCTACACCTACTTCACCTGGAGAACCACACGCGACGAGATGGCGGAGTATCTCCAGGAAGTCACAACGCAGCCGGTGAGCGACTTCTTTCGGCCCAACTTCTGGCCCAACACGCCGGACATTCTTCACGAGACCCTTCAGACGGGCGGCCGGCCGATGTTCCTTGTGCGCCTCGCGCTCGCCGCCCTGTCGGTCGGCAACTGGGGCATGTACGGGCCAACGATGGAGCTTCTCGCCGCCACACCGGTCAAGGAGGGCAGCGAGGAGTACCTCGACAGCGAGAAGTACGAAGTCAAGGCATGGAATCTGGACGATCCCGAAAGCCTCGCGCCGTTTGTTCGCAGGCTCAACGAGCTGCGGCGTGCTGAGCCGGCACTGGCCCGCAACCGTCCACCGGTGATTCAGCCAATCGACGACGAGGATCTCTTGGCGTGGAGCCGCTTCGACGAAGCATCAGGCAATCGCATTCTCGTGATCGTGAACATGGAGCCGGCCGTGGCTCGCTCGGGGCGGCTTGAGCTCGACGCCGATTCACTCGGCCTCGCCGATCTCGACGCTGTCACTGCCCACGATCTTCTCGAAGGGGACGTCCACGCCTGGTCGCTGGCCGGCATCCGAATCGAGTGCACGCCCGAAAAACCCGTCCTCGTGTTTCGGATCGAGCCATGATCGACGCAGATCTTGCTCCGAGGATTACCACGTGGCTGCCGCAAGCGAGGTGGTTCGCGGGGAAGGGGAGACGGCTCGATCGCGTGTCGATTGCCGATGTCGCCACGCTTGACAGGGCTGGGCTCTTGCTCGCGATCGTCGAGGTGACCAGCGGCGAAGAGCGGAGCCGGTACGCCGTGCCGGTTCATGCGGCTGACGGCACCGACGCCACAGCGACGCCCGCGTTCGCCGGCTGGCTTGTCGATTCAATCGGGCAAAGTGAGGCCACTTCGGCAACCCACGGCCGATTCACCGGTCACAGCGTCGACGGCGGGGCGGCACAACCCATTTCGGCTGGGAGAGGCCTCCCCGAAGTCATCGCGCTTGGCGGCGATGCCTCCAACACGTCGCTCGTCGCGCGATTTCCGGCGTCCACTTTCGCCATCAAGCTCATTCGACGGTGCGAGGCGGGGCCGCAGCCGGAGGTGGAGGTCGGGCAGTTCCTCACCGGGGTCATCGGCTGGCCACGCACGCCGGCGCTGCGAGGCTGGCTCAAATATGAACCTGCGGAAGGCGGGCCGCCCACCGTGATCGCCACGCTTCACGATTTTTTGCCCGGCTGCCAGACGGCATGGGACTCGCTCGGCGAGATCCTCGCGACTGATCCCGCTGGATCGCTCCCACAGCGATGCGTCCAGATGGCCACGTCGCTCGGCCGGGTTACGGGCGAGATGCATGCCGCTCTTGCCTCGCGGGCCGATGCACCAGCCTTCGCGCCGGAGCCCGAGCATCCAGCCGACCGCCGTCACGCGGCGGATGCCATGGCTTCGCGGGTGCGGCGGGTGCTCACGCACGCCGCCCAAGCGAGCGCACGCTTCTCACCGACAGTGGCCGCAAGGCTCGCTGCCGTCGCTGCCGAGAGTGACAGCATTGCGTGGGCCTGCCTCGAAACCGCGGAGGTGCCCGGCGGGCAACGTATCCGCGTCCACGGTGACTATCATCTCGGGCAGGTGCTCGTGCGGGATGACGACGAGATCTTTGTGATCGACTTCGAGGGCGAGCCGGCGCGAACACTCGCCGAGCGGTCCGCGAAGACGAGCCCGTTCAAGGACGTCGCTGGCATGTGCCGGTCGTTTGACTATCTCGTGCGACATGCCTCCGTGACGACGGGCCGTCCCGTCCAGAACACCGACCTGGCCACACTTGAAGATGCCTTTCTCGCCGCCTACCGCGAGCAGGCTGCGGGGCATGACTGGTGGCCAGCCGATGACGCCGTGGCCGACCGGCTTCTCGCCGTCTGGAAGCTTGACAAGGCCGTCTACGAACTGGCCTACGAGATCGACAACCGCCCCGACTGGGTCGAGGTGCCCCTCGGGGCCCTCGAGGATTTTCTCTCGGCGAAGTGAGGGACGTTTCGCCAGGGCGCATTCAAGATCATGCAACGCCTGCATGCCAGACGGCCAGCCTCGGGCGATTAAAAGCCCCTGTCGCCAGCCGGGGGACTGCGGGTAGAAGGCCGCCCGATTGGCCATCCCCTCGCTTTCGCGAGGGGCTTCCATGCATGCCACAACTCCATGAACCTCGGCTGAGCAGGATCTCAGCCGTCGGCAAACACCTCGTCGAGCCGTTCGATGTGGCGGGTGATCTCCGACGGCTCCATGAAGCTCGATTCGAGGCTGTTGCGAAGCAGCCGATAGCCATCGGCAGCCGAGAGCGGCAGGTGCTTCACGACGCCCCGCAGGTTGTCGTTCACGGAGCCGCCGAAGTAGGCCGGGTCGTCGGAGTGAACGCTCGCCCGGAGGCCCGCGGCGAGCAGGTGCGGAAGCGTGTGATGCGTGAGGTCACTGAAGACGCGAAGCTTCACATTTGAGAACGGGCAAACTGTGAGCGGGATTTTTTCCTGGACGAGGCGTTTTACGACGCCGCTGTCTTCGAGGCAGCGGACACCATGATCGATCCGCTCCGCGCCGAGGGCATCCAGCGCTTCGGTGATCGAGGCTGGCGGCCCCTCCTCTCCCGCATGGGCCACGGCGTGGAGGCCAAGCGCCCGACACTTCGCGAAGACGTCGGTGAATTTTTCGGGAGGATTGCCACGCTCACCAGAGTCGAGGCCCACGCCAATGAATGCGTCGCGAAACGGCGTCGCCTGCTCGAGGGTCTCAAAGGCCTCGCGCTCGGAAAGGTGCCGCAGAAAACACATAATGAGCGCCGCCGACATACCGAGCTCCGCGCGGGCCTTGGCAATCGCGCGGGAGAGGCCGCGAACGACCGTCTCAAAGGGCACGCCGCGGGACGTGTGTGTCTGCGGGTCAAAAAAGATTTCGGCCCGGACGACGTTGTCGGCCTTCGCCTTCACGAGATAGGCCCAGGCCATCTCAAAGAAGTCTTCCTCGTGGAGCAGAACCGCGGCGGCGGCGTAGTAGATGTTGAGGAAGCTCTGGAGATCGGTGAACGCATACGCCTGGCGCATCGACGCCGGATCGGGGAAGGGCAGGGGCACGCCGTTCCTCCTGCCAATTTCAAAGGCCATCTCTGGCTCGAGCGTGCCTTCGATGTGGAGGTGCAACTCGGCCTTGGGCGCGGCGGCCACGAGCTCGATGAGCCGCCCCGGCGTGATCCGTGAGAAATCGTGTTCTCTTGGCATGGCGCGGTTGCTCACGAAGTTCCTATGACGCCGACGCCACTCGTGAGAATGAGGGGCATGGGTTTCCGTGACATATGCAGCTCGATGAGCCCCGCCGCAAAACCGTCGGCCGGCTTCGATACTGCCAGCCGCCAGCCTTCGCCATCCCGCTCGGCAGGCAGTGGCTGCCACACGGCCTTGCGAAAATCCCGCGACGGTGCCGTGGCCATCCAGGCGGTTGCCTTTTCGATCTCGGCGTCGGGGCAGGCGGCCCGACAGATTTTCGCGCCGCCATCAGCCTCGATGGACCACTCGACATTGGGAAGATCTTCGAGCCCTGCGATGTGGCGACCCATCGCGGCGACGAGACCGCCGAGCCGTTCGGCTGGGAGGCCGTGGCCGGCATTCGGCGTGTAGGAAACCCACCGGGGCCCTTCGAGCTTGTCGTAGTAGAGGTTGCACGCCTCGAGCGGCCAGTAGGGGTCGTTGGTGCCGAGGGCGATCACCTTCGGCTGCACGAGCCGTTCGCGGTAGGCGATCGGGTCAACGATGCCGACGAGCTCGCGCCCGCGCGGTGTGCCGAGCAGTCGCTCAATCCCGCGGGCCGTATAGTCCTCGAGCTTGTCCGACATGCCGCCGAACGACTGCCGCTGAAGGCCCACATGCTTCTCCATCGAGAGCATGTCGATGACCGCGGGCACGAGCCCCATGATTCGCCCATCGACGGCAGCCGAGAGCCATGTCGTCCAGCCTCGCTTGCTCGCGCCGGTGGTCACGAAGCCATCCACCGAGAGGCCCCAGCGGTTTCCGGCCACCTTCTCGGCCGCGTTCATCGCCTCGATGACCGTCTTCGCCATCGGCAGGAGGAGCGGCCACGTGGGATCACCGGTCCGCGCAAACTCGACAAAGCTGTGGGCGATGAGAGCGTCTTCCACAAGACCGTCGAACATTGGCTGAAAGGGCACCTGCCGCACGACCGCCGCCGGCATCCCGGCTGCGATCGCAACCCGTGAGAGGGTGCGGATCGCATCGGTGGGTTCCCATTGACCTTGCTCCGGGATCCCACCGCTCGTGCCGCCGTCGATCCAGAGGAGCATCGGCCCGCGGTTCTGGCTGTCTGTGGGCCGATAGAGCGACAGTTCGTGAACCCATTCGACACCTTTCCACGACTGGCTCGTGAGACGGCCGGTGAGCCACTCACCGCTACAGGATTCGCCAAAGCCAACGAGCTCAAATCGTGTGGCGGGGTCTGGGCGGCGGACGAAGTCGGCAAGCGGGCCGCTCATGGGCAGCGGGGCTGCGGCTGGCAGGCTCTGCCCGCCCATACAAGGGGCAATCACAGCCGCCGTTGCGGCCGCCACGAACGTGCGGCGGGTAGGCCCATGGCTCGCGTGCGTTACGTTGGGACAACCGTCACGAGGCATAAGGGATCCTTTTGCAGGGGCCGCTGGCTACGACTCGACGACGCTTTGAAGTTCGAGCCACCGCTCTTCGGCGGCCGCGAGTTTCTGCGTGACATCCTCGACGGCCGTGTGGAGACGCAGCGCCTCCGCAGGATCGGTGGCGGTCAGGAGCGCTGCGTGCTTGTCCTTCTTCTCGGCGTCGAGCCGCGCGATCGCCTTTTCGAGGTTGGCGATTTCCTTACGGGCCGCGCGGTCGTCCCGGGCTGCTGGTATCGACCCGGCACGGCCGCTGCGATCATCGCGGCCGCCACGGGGCGGAGGAGGGGGGCGGCGTCTGCCGGTCGCCACTTCTTCCGCATCGATCTCACCGGTCACCTTTGCGACATACGTGTCGTAGTCGCCGAGGTGGTCGATGACCCGGCCGTCCTTGACTTCAATGACAGTCGTGGCGACGGCTCGCATGAACGAACGATCGTGGCTCGTGAAGATGAGGGTACCGGCATAATCGACAAGCGCCGCGGCCAGCGCCTCGACCGTCTCGACGTCGAGGTGATTGCCCGGCTCGTCGAGCACGAGCACGTTGGCCGAACCGAGGAGGAGCCCGGCCAGGCAGAGCCGGGCTCGCTCGCCACCGGAAAGGACACGGACCTGTTTCTCGAGCGCCGTGCGCCGGAAGAGCATGGCCGCCGCGAGATCGATGATCCGCTGCTGTTTTGTGCCCGGTGCTGCGGCCCGCTCGAGGTGGTCGAGGACGGTCATCCGCTCGTCGAGGCTCGTGTAGACATGCTGGGCGTAGGTGCCGATCTCACAGCCGTGGCCCCATCGCGCATCCCCAGCGACCGGCGGAAGCGACCCCACAAGCGTGCGGAGAAACGTCGTTTTGCCTTGGCCGTTGTCTCCCACGATGGCGGCCCGCGAACCGTGGACGATCTCGATGGCGATGTCGTCGGCAACCGTGTGGTCGGAATAGCCGATGGTGAGATCGCGGCAGCGGACGGCCGCACCGCGGCGCGGGGCAATCGCCGGACAGCGGATCGCAGCGGTCGGCGCATCGACAGGGATCTCCTCGATCTCGAGCTTTTCCAGTTCCTTGGCCTTTGACTTGGCCCGCGAGGCGGTTGAGGCGCGGGCGCGGTTCCGCGCGATGAAATCCTCGAGGTCGCGCTTGCGAGCGTGGACCGCGGCGTTTGTTCGTTCCGCGGTCAGCCGTCGCTCCTGCTGGTGCACGAGGTATTCATCCACCGGCCCGGGGTGGATCGTGAGTTTTCCGTGCGCGAGGTCGAGCGTCTGGTCACAGGTTGACTGAAGAAACGTTCGGTCGTGCGACACGACGAGACACGCCTCGCGATACCCCCTCAGAAAATGCTCGAGAAGGATCTGGGTTCGCAGGTCGAGGAAGTTCGTGGGCTCATCGAGCAGCAAGAGATTGGGCTCGTGGAGCAGGAGTGCCGTGAGCTTCACACGGGTCTGCCAACCACCGGAGAGCTCCTTGACGGGGCCGGTGAGCCGTGTCCCTTTGATCTCAAACTCGCCCGCCATCTCGCCGCACTTCCATTCGGCCTGGGCGCTGTCCCGCATGAGGAACTGGAGGGCCGATTCACCTGGCTCAAATGGATCGTGCTGGCGAAGGTAGCCGAGCCGGAGCCTGGGATGGCGGACAATCTTTCCCGAGTCGAGCTCTTCCTCGCCGAGGATGATCCTCAGAAGCGTACTCTTGCCGGCGCCGTTTCTACCGATAAACCCGACCCGCCCGTCGTCGGTGATCGTGGCGCTCGCATCGTCGAGGAGCACCTGGTCGCCGTACCGCTTGGAGGCGTTCTGGATGTCGAGAAGGACTGCCATGAACGTTGAGCGAAGGCGAGGAGCAGCGGAGGGCACGGGGGTCGAACCCGCAACCGGTTTCCCGGCACCACATTTCCAATGTGGCCGCTAGCCATTCGCTTACCCTCCGAAACAGCGTTTTTCGGCTTGTGTCCCCCTGTGTGGCCCCATTTGCCTGGGGGACACAACACGGGGCGGGGCCGAAAGCCGCCGCTAGCGATGGAGAGTCTACCCTCCCGCGGGCGTGGCGGAAACTGGCACCCTGGAGCCCCGGTGGGGGCAGATCGTGGAGTGGTGGGGGCAGCCGGTGGGGGCCGTCAGCTCGCCTTCGTGGCCGGCGCCCCCGGATCCGCCTCCATTTGGTGCTCCGACCAGCTGGCCGGCGTGATCGTGGGCTCTGCCAGGCCGGGAGAGGTAGCGAGAGGGAGTGGAAAACGACCCTATGGCCGCTAATTGGCCGGCTGTGTAGGAATCCCCACGCAAAGGAAGACCGGTTTCTGGATTCTGCCGACGCTGGAAACGAGCATTGAAGAAGGCGGCAGTTGCTGCCGATGCCAGGGACGGATGCCAGGGACGGCAGTGGGCCAAATTGTCATGGCCCGGAATCATAGTCGTTCCGGTCGGCCGATGCAGCCTCGAGTCCCGTGGCGCATTTTTTCGCGAGGAAGTGACGCGTGAAGCCCGTTCTTCAAGCGATTATCCTGGCCGAGCACATTTACCAGGACAAATGGACCGGCAAGTTCGTAATCGCGGGTACTTTCAACACTATTGGGTTTGGCAAGAGCAGTGATATTCCAGACACGCAGAATGCGGGTGATGGACCGGTTCGTGCTCCTGGAATGCAGGCCGGATCTCCATCCGTCTACATAAGCCTCTCCGAGCTCCGCAAGGAGGAAAAGTTTCTCCTGCGGTACACCGACCTAGAAGAGGACAAGGTACTTTTTGAAGTTCAGCTCACCGTAGGCTCCGATAGTCCGCTGCTCACTGTGGAACTGGGCATTCCGCTTCCATCTCTACTTCCTGAACCCCATGCCGGACACTATGCGATCGAATTGCTTTGGAATAACGAACTTCTCGGTGCCCGCCGCGTAACGGTTTGCGAGATCCCAAAATCCACCACAGAACCCGACGGTGAAACATGACTGCTTTGGCTCTTGTTAGCAATGGACCGCCCGTTCGATTTCGGTACGAGTCATTCACCGATCGAGCCGTTTTTCGCTGCAACGTTGTTTTGACGCCGGAAGAAGACGGTGGGTTCTCGGCTGAGTGCACAAATCTCCCTGGCGTGATCAGTGAGGGCGACACGGAGGAAGAGGCGATCGCGAACGTCGCGGAGGCATTCCGAGAAACGATCCGGTACTACGTGAGCGAAGGTCTTCGTGTTCCATTCGGTCCGGTGGGCGTCGATAACTGCCACGGCTGCCTTGAGAAGACTATGGACGTGAGCATCTAATATGCCTCGCGCTCTTAAGGGACGCGAGGCGGTGCGCATTCTTGAGCGAGCTGGCTTTACTCAGATTCGCCAAGCGAGCAGCTACGTCATCCTAAAGGGTCCGGCAGGCTCGACCGTTTCGGTTCCAATCCACGGAGCCAAGGACATCAGAAAAGGAACGCTCAAGAGCATCATCCGGCAGTCAGGCTTAGGGGATGCCTGTTTTTGGTCGCATGACCAATAGCCGCAAGGCCGCAAGCTGCATCAGGTTTCGCATATTCCTTTCGCGGTTCCGGAAGAGCGCCGCTATCGCCCGCGTTTGCTGGCTGATTCCTTCGCCCGCCACTCCCACGGCGCCACCGGCTCTGCCTCGAGCCGGCCCGATCAGGCCACCCTGCGGTCAGCCGCCTCCATCCTGAAATACCGGTCAATCGCTTCCTCGATCGTGACCCACAGGCCCAAATCGAGAAGCGGCTGGCCGTAATCGCGAGCCTTCTCCCACGAGCCGTCATTGATCCAGTAGCGGGCACCGTCCGTCTCGTGGAGCCACATGCCGTCAGGTGTCTGCTGAAGTGGGTTCGTGCAGTAGATGTTTGAGCCGCGGTGGAAGATCGTGGCCTGACCAGACACCATCGAACGGAAGCGGCGATGAAGCTGGTCGCGGGCGGTTGGTGTCGATACCAGAAAACGGCCTCCGTATTCTCGACTTCGACCGATTCATCCGGCCGGGTGACTCTCGATACCCCTGGCCGCTGAGAGCCGTGGCAGCACGTCGCACGGCTTCGGGCCGCGCTCCGTCAGCCGTGAATCGAGATACCACTTCCGCGTTGTCTTCGGGGACTCATGGCCGGCCATCGCCGTGGCATTGCCACCCAAGGCCGCGTAGGTGCGGCGGACTTGGTGGAACCGCAGGCGACGGGCGTCCTTCTTGCTGTTTAGGCCGGCCATTTTCACGACGCGGCCGAAGATTCATAAGGGGATGACGTGAAATGCCTCTTAAAAAGACGCGATAACGACGTGCACCGAGTTATGCCACGGATCTTGCTTCTAAGCGATTGGTCTATCGCTCCCCAGTTTTCGTCCGTTCCCTTAATAGGCCCAGACCGCTTAGTCGGAAGTCTTCCATGTTCCGAACGGTATTCCTTCGCCCAACGAAGAACCTGGGCTTCGGACAAAACTGGGCGATTCATCGGATTTTTTTTACGGTCGAACTTTTCCAAGAGCCTTGATACGGACCCGCCCCCCGGTAAATCTCGAAACCCTTTCTGCAACGCGACATCGAGACTTTTCCAGTCCTCGTCTGTGCCGGGGATTTCGCCAGACTTCTGATCCGGCCATCTCCCATGTGTGTGGTAGAACGCATCGGCCCATGCAAGAATCTGCTTCTCCGATAAACCCTGAGTACGCGTCGTTTTTGTGAGGCCGCGCTGATTCCTTAGCAAGATCCACAGCGAAGATCCTCCCTTTAGCGTGCGAATTCCACTTCTCAGAGCCGCATCGATTCTTTGCCAGGTTTCGCCCTTCGCTGGTGCTTCAGTCTCTGAAATGGCGGGATACCAGCCGTGACTTTGAAAAAACTGGTCTGCCCATTGCAGAATCTGTCTTTCACTCAAAGGTGGTTTCACGGAGTGATGCCGATAGACGCGTCTGTGCTTGGCAAGGAATGCGGTTAGGCCTTTGGCGGGAGTAAGGCCCCTGAGCCCTATTCGAAGTAGTTGGTCAATGTTTGCCCAGTTTTCGGACGCATCATTGACCAACCCGCTTTTTCTCGTTGGCCACGCGTTATGATCGGCAAAATGCTTGTCCGCCCACTCGAGGATTAGGGCCTCCGAGAGCGCTGCGGTGTTCGTACGGTTGCGCGCATCTCGATGCTCGGCCAAGAGGCGGCCCAAAGACGTTCCGCCCGAAAGAGACCGAAAACCGCATTTGAGTGCCATATCGACGGCCCCCCAAGTCTCCCCGACGACCGGTCCGCCCAGAGTGGCACGCGTAGGCCACCGGCCGGTGGTGCCCTTAAATTCATCTGCCCAGGCTAAAATCTGCTCTATCGTCAACGGCGACCGCGCTGATGCCCGCTCGACCGCCCGCACATAGAACACTTGCTCAAAGTCGCGCAGGAGTAGTGTGGGCACCTTGACCTCGATATTGGGTGGCCACGCGAAGCCGCCACCTCCGCCGCCGCGCTGCCGCCCAATCGAAGTCCTCAGCGAGTCCAGTTCATCCGCAAGCCGTTGGTCGTGGGCGCGTAGCGCTTTCAAAACCTGCCACACCGGGTTGAATGCGGATTGCTCGAGGGCATGATCTGCGTCCGACGACTCGTCGAGAAAAACCGGGATCACGATCGTCCCGACCGTCTTGTGGCGTGACAGGCGGATAACGCGACCGACTGCCTGGATGATGTCCACGACCGACCCCTTCGGGTCGATGAACGCGATCCCATCGAGAGCCGGCATGTCAACGCCTTCGCCGAGGCATGCGCAGTTGGAGATGAGCCCGCGGGTGTCGGCTGGCAGTTCGGCGAGCGCACGCAGCATTGATGCCCGCTGGCTGGCTGGTGTCTCGCCTGAGATATGTCGAGCCCAGAGCTGTCCAGAGGGGCGGGACGTGGCGCGGAGCCTGTCGATCACGCCTGGGAGCGAGTCGTCTCGATCTGGGGCAACGAACTGAGATGCTCGGCGGATTGACCGATGGAACGTAATGACTCGCCGCAGGTCATATTCCCGCATCGCCTTCGCGAGCCCGATCTGAGCGGCCAGCGTCCGGGCGTCGGTTTCTGCGCCATCCTTCGTGCGAACGAGTTTTCCCTGCTGAACCCACGCGGCCACCTCCGCATTCGTTACGCCGATTACGACGACTCGGTAGTCGGTCAAGAGAGGTGTTGGCTTCGCGGAAATCGCATCAGAACAATTGAGGACGTGGAACTCGGGGCCAAAGGTGTCGATGTCATCCATCGACGCAATCTCGATGTCGTCGTCGGTCGCCCGCTTCTTGACCCGGTCCGTGAAGTACCGGGGAGTCGCCGTCATGAACAGCCGTCGCTCCGCTCGGATTTTCTTGTCATTGAGTACGGTTGCAAAACGGCTTTCGGCATGGCCGACGAGACGGTGCGCCTCGTCGCACAAAGCGAGGTCGAAGGTTCTCTTTGCGAGCTTTTGGCCCTCGCTGACTCGGTCAGAAGATTGGTACGTTGAGATCACGACGGCGGGCCGGCGTCGCCGTTTAGCCAAGAAGGCCGCGATGTCCTTGGCGGCCGTCGTAACGTCGATTCCGAGTTCGGCGACGTAGCGAATCGCCGGATCATCACGATCATTGGCGACCGACTCGTCCGAGCAGACTACGAGACAGTCGAAGTCATCCTTAGCGTGCCGGCCCCATTCTCGAAGGTTTTGTTGGACGAGCGAAATAGACGGGACGAAAAGAAGCGTCCGCCGGCTCTTCAGTTGCTCATGAATCCAGAGGCCCGCGAGCGTTTTGCCGGTGCCGCAGGCCATGATGAGACGGCCGCGGTTGTGGTTACGGAAGCCGCGAAGAACAGCAGACACAGCTTTCCGCTGGTGCGGCCTCGGCTTCGCCCGCTTTGGCTTCGGAGCGGCGCCGCCAACAACCGTCGGCCAGACGAGGTCGGCTGAGACGAGGTCGCCCCGCAGCGTAACCGCCACATGCTTGGCCTGCTCATCGATCACTCGGCGAGCGTTCGCCCCGATGCTATCGGTCGTGCCGATGAGTAGCCGAAAGTCGATCTGCGGCCGATTGGATTCCGCCAGAAACGAATCGACCTCGGGCTTCGTGATCGAATGATCCGGGGCGACGGCCTTCGCCTGAATAGCCCACAACTTTCCGTCACTGGCTTCGGCGACAATATCGATGCCGCAGTCAGGCCCCCAACGGTCGGGCCACTCGGCCCAGCGCCACACCTTGCGAAACTTGCCGCGATAGAGCGGCGCATGCCCAGATACCACTGACACATCCACTCGAAGTCGCGGCCGAACAGCGTGCCTGTCGCGTCACGCCGAATCTTCGCTTCGAGGTACTCGAACGAGCCTGGCTGTGGGTCGCTCACGGGTGAAGCCTTGGGCGAGAAGAGGGGAAGTGAGGCCGCCATGCCCATAGCGGGCTACTCGGGCCAGTGAGCGCCCGGTTCAGGTCGAGCCGGCCACGGCGACATTGACTGGGGCGAAGCGGCGGGAGTCGAAGTGGTACGTGATGAAGTCGCCATCGCCATCAATGAAGCCGATCACGATGTCGAGCGGTTCGCGGAAGTACGGTGATCCCGAGTCATTGCCCGCGTCCATCACCGGCTCAGGGAGAAGGCTCACCACGACGCCGCACTCGCCGTAGGCAGGGAACTTTCGGTTCCTGAGCTCGGCCTTCCAGGACACGAGCTGGCCCGGCCGGAACTCATGCTTCCGCATGAACCGCTGGTACAAGGCACGGGCCTTCGCTGCCTTGTGCTCGAGCATGTCGGGGTCGTCTTGAATCTGGCTGTCGTCGCCGGCTTCTGTCCGCATCAGCCGCATAAACTGGGCAAACGTGTCCTTGTCGAGACCGCTCGTCGCCGCATCGAGCGTGCCGCTCATCGCTTGATGGATGAATAGCGAATACTCCTCGACGAGGACGCGCAGCCCGTGGAAGGCTTGGAAGAACTGCTCCTCGGTCAGCGGGCTGTCCTCGAGTGGGAACTCAACCATCGCCCGCATCTCGCCATCCCGTGGGTCGTATTCGAACTGGAGCATCTTCGACTGGAAGTTCACGAAGAGCGCTGCTTGCAGCACGACCGCTTTGTACGGACCCTCGTGGTAGGAGAAGGCATGGGGCACGAAGATCTTGATAAACCGGCCGTCGTGTTCCAGCTCGATGACGATCGTGACGGCCGCTATGCCGGCGGGGTTGCGATAGTTCTCGGTCTGGTAGTGGACGAGAATCTGCCCTGCCTCGTGACGCTCAAACTGAATCTCGTGTTTCTCGAGATACCCGCAGATCGTTTCGTACGTCGTCGCCATGCTGAACCTCGTCGGTGCCTTCGGACAGATCGATCTGATTCTACGCCCGCTTCCAGCCAACGTTTCACGCGGGGCACGGCATTCTTGCTTCGCGCCGCCCGGCATGGCAGAGTCACTCACTTCGCCGGGGGTCACCGCCAGTAGTCGGTCATTTTGCGGCGGAGTTCGGCCACGTAGGAAAGCTTGTCGGTCGTGGATGGCCTTCCGAGTCGGGCCAGCACCTCGATCGCGAGTTTCCGAAGGCCCACATGGAACGGAGTCGTGCTACTGCCGTATCGCTGGGCGAGGGTTGCGAGCGACTCGGCGCCCCAGTCGAGTGCCTTTTGAGCGTCCGGGCGGTGCAGGATCTCCGTATCCTTGGGAAAGAGCTGTGGAATGGCCTGCAACTGCTCCAGGTGGCCGAGTGACGCTCGCGTCTTCTTGTAGACGACGCTCCCGCGATTCGGGCAGATCGTCAGGAGTGTGCCGAGCGGCTTGACGTCGTGCCCCGTCAGTTTGCCGACTCGCTGGACGACATGCGTAACGCCTTCGAGAGTTGACGCGCTGAAGAAGTCGGGGATCTCTGGCAGCAGCCACCGGTCCGTTGCATACAGGCCCATGAGCGTCCAAAAAGGAATCTCGGACCCGGGAAAGTCGATGATGGCGACATCGAACTCATCGGCAACATGGTCCAGTGTTTTCCGCAGTATGGATACGTGCTTCCTTCGCTCCGCGTTTGGCATGTTGAAAAGCAGATCCTGGACTTTTCGATACTCGGCTGGCATGGTTGCCAGCACGCCGACCTCGCCGAGCGGGGATGAGCCTCCCTTGCGTTTGCCCTTCGGGGTTCGACGAACGACGGCACTCGAGACCATGCCATCTTTGAGTGTGCGCTTGATCGAGTGGCCGAGAAGCCTGGTAAGTGAGCGCCCCTCCTTGGCGGCCTCGGCAAGGGTTGCCTCTGGAATGATCGCTCGCGACGCGCTGCCCTGCGGGTCGAGATCGACGAGCAGTACCCGCGTGTCATGGAGGCTCGACAGGAAGTCCGCGAGAAAGACCGCGACCGCGCTCTTCCCGACACCACCTTTCGTGTGAAACACACCGATCGTCTGCATGATGAACCTCCGAGTTGACGAGTCGAGGATACCTGGGGCCGTCCAGGCTGCCACAGGCACGCGCAATCCCGAGCGTGCAGACCCGGGGGCATCGGAAGCCGCCTCGCTGCTTGACGCCCAACCCCCCGGCATTCCCGGTGGCAGATTCCGCGAGATCGCTCTACCCTTGGCGAATGGAGGACACGGTGGCCCACTCGCCGATCGACCCGCGTGTGACGAATCTGAGACCCGGCTCGGTCGGCCAAACCGTCCGGCGTGCCAGAACGTAAATTTTTGCCGCTGGAGAACCGACGATATTGACGGAGGAGCGGGCTCGTCCTATTCTTCCTTTGCTTCATCCACCATGTGTGGAAGGAAATCTTTCGCCGTCCGCAAGGGCGGCGATTGCATTTCAGGGCCGCCGATTCTGGTATTTCTTCTCCATGGCCCGCCGCCGTGAAGGCCCGTCGAGACTGAAAGCGGTCACGAGGAAATACCCTTGGCGATGCCCTCGGTTTTGCCGTTCCAAAATGACCACGTAGTCCTGGTCGTTGACCCAAAGGTACGTGCGGACGCGGCCGCTACCTTCCTCATAGTCGAAAACGACAACGTCGTCGCTCTCGGCATGGTCGATAGTTGCTCTCGCCCAGGCGAGACGCTTCGCGCGGGGTGAGTCCAAGAGGCGTTCACCGGAGGCTGCATCGTCCTTGGTGATGATGTGCCAAAACCCCTCCTCGCGCGGGTCGCCGTCGAGGCATCGCCGATTCCACCAGACGGGGACGGACCGAAAGACCGGATGTCCGCGATTAAAGTCTCGCTCGAACATTTCATAGAGCCGCCCGATGATTTCCTGACCGCTTCCGCTGAGTGACAGCAGGTCGGGCAGCCAGTCCGGCGCGTTCTCGTTCATGACACCGCCTGCGGCCGCCACCGAAAGAGGTTGAGCTTGTTCTCGCGAAGCAATGTCGTTCGCGTGAGGCAGTAGCCGCTCAACGATCGCAATCGTTCGACAAGGGCCGTCTTGGCGGGGCTTGATGCCAAGTCGCGATTTGCGTACCCGACCATGCCGATGAGGAAGTCGGCCAACTGGACAAGTTCGACCTCGTGCGATCGCACGAGTTGGACGCGTTCAATGATGGTGCGCGAGAAATCATACTGGGCGTTGCTCAAGACCTCGTGAAGCTTGTCGATCTTCCTTCGGCCTCGCGTGTCTTTGATGTCGATGTAGATGCGATACCGGTGCCGCGGGTCGATGATCGCCTTGAGGAGTCCAAAATAGGTCTTGTAGTACCAGTCGTCATGCGACTGCTGGAAGCGACCGTGATCAAGCGCGTCCTTGTCCGGAATGACGATCGCGCGAAAATGAAGGTCTGGCTCCGCCCAAAACCATTCGAGCACGGCCTTGTAGTAGGCAAACTGGCCCTGGGAGACTTTACCCCACTTCAGCTCACAATCGGCCGCGAGGCCGTGGGATCGCTTCAGCTTCCTCGCTGCATCGGCTAGGCGGGCGGTGGCTGTCAGTGGCGTCCACACCGCTCCGAGAACCATCACCCTCTGGTGGTCGTTCTCAAGGTGGCAGCTTTCGTCGCAGTAGATGTTGAAGCCGGTACTCATGGTTGCTGTTTCTAGACGCGTGTCGGCGGCGTCACTCGGATGGGAACGCCGGTTGAAAAGTGCGGCGCGGGGGTAGTAGCTCGGGCCAGAGTTTTCCTTTCGCCAGCTCGACCTCGACGGTCCGGCGAATCTCATCGTCATCAATGCGGATGAACGAGCGGATGTACCGCGCATAGTCGTCGAGGATGCGGCTGTGGACCTCGAAGACGTTCATGTGCCGCGGGGAACGATAGGTCACGCGTTCACAACGAAGTGGTGGCTGGAGGTCTTGATCGTGATTGTGCCGCTTGATGCGTATGGGTCGAAGAGGCGGAGCAGGTCGGCGCCGGGCAGCAAGGCGTAATGCTCGGCCAAGAGAAATCGCAGGATGCGCGCTCGGTTTTCCGGCGAATCAGGGAAGACGAGATCGTACGGGACTGTGTTGGTCGCGGCCGTGATGTGATGCCGGTCGAGGACAGCCGCCACCGATTCGGCGGTGTGGTACGGCACCGGGCGGCCAAGCATCGCAAACGCCGCCACCCAAAACTGAATGAGCGGGTTGTCGTGGCCCGCGATGGCCGTCTGAAAAATGCCGCCTGGGGCAAGGGCCTCCACGATCGCAGGGACAGACGTGTCGAGATCAGCCACGTAATAGAGGACATGGTTTGAGAGGATCAGATCAAACGACCTCGCAGCATCCGGTAGCAGCATCGCCGAACTGCGAATGGGCGATGTGGTGAATCCAGCGAGCGCGGATGCCGCTTGTCCGAGATAGAGCGGTTGCGGGTCCACAAGCGACAGCGCGAGCCGGTCTGGCGGGCAGCCAAGCCGCCGGAGAAACTTCGCCGAGAACGTTCCGGGCCCACATCCGAAGTCGAGCACGCGATTTCGTGAGCTCGGCGAGCCTGCAGGGACAGCCGCGCCACACGCAGTCAGCCGCCTCGTCATCGCATCGTGAAAGCCGGGCAGATAGGCCGCGAGGTCGTCGGCAGCCTCCGTGGCGTGCTCCTCAAAGAACGCGTAGTCGTCGCGGATCGGGCCAAAATCCTTGGGGGCATTTGCGGCCATCATGCGTGCTCCGTGGTCGGTACGACGAGATACTAGCGTTGCCCTGCGTCCATAGAGTCTATTGGTCCAGGGGGCAGTTTCCGCTCGTGGATCGAAAACCGACACGAGCACTTCAACCATGATCGCACAAGTCACTGAAGCGTCGCCTCCCACTGATGGCGACCTCACCGGGGTCGTGCTCGGCTCGGGGTATCGTGTGCTCGCGAAGATCGGCGCGGGCGGCATGGGGGTCGTCTATCGCGTCTGGGATCACGGCCTCAGCCGATACGCCGTTGTGAAGGTGCCACGGCGGGACATCGTGGCCCATCACGGGATGCTCGCCCGCTTCGAACGCGAGATGGAAGCCATGCGGCGGATGCGGCATGGTGCCATCGTGCCGGTCGTCGACTTCGGGACCCATGACGGCCTGCCCTTCGCCGTCATGCCCTACCTCGCTGGCGGCAGCCTCGCCCGCCGACGACCGCTCCGAAACGGCCAGCCGGCGCCGACGCGATCGGCCACATTGCGGCACTGGCTGCCAGCCGTCGCCGAAGCGCTCGACCATGTTCATGCCAAGGGGCTGCTTCACCGTGACGTGAAACCCGAGAACATCCTCTTCGATGGACAAGGCAGGGCCGTGCTTGCCGACTTTGGAATCGCGACATTCGTTCGTTCGGCTGCCATCGCCATCACAGCGCCGCCGGTCTCTCCAACTCCGGTAGGCCCAGGCCTCACTGCGGCAGGACAGATCATCGGCACGCCCGAGTACGTGGCTCCCGAGCTCGTCGCAGGTGATCCCGCCGACGGCCGTGCCGACCAATACGCCCTCGCCGCCGTCATCCACGAGATGCTGGCGGGACAGCCGCCAATCCGAGGGAATTCGCCGCGCGAGACGCTCACCGCCCAGCTCGATCGCCCTCCGCCGCGGCTCGCGGAGCTCCGCCCGGAACTGTCTGCCGGCCTCTGCGATGCCGTCCTCCGCGGCCTCGCGAAGCAGCCGGCCGACCGTTTTGAATCCTGCCACGAGCTGGCCGCCCTTGCGCTGCTCCATGTGCCGCACGAGGCCGAACCACCGCCCCGGCTGGCATGTCCGCTGTGCGACCGGATGATGTCTCCGCCGCCCGGCTGGGCAGGACGAAACGGACGCTGCCCGAGCTGCCGAGGCGTGCTCTTCATCGCCGCCGATCTTCAATCGGTGGTGGCCTCTGGGGAGCGGCTCGCGCTGGCGAAGGGACGCTGACGCACGGGCCGCCCGATCATGGGACCGCCCATTCGGCTACACGACGAAGACGAACCGCTGCTCCCCGATCTGGAGGCGACACGGGCTCGCAAGCTCGACCTCGACCACCTGCACCCACACCCCGTTGACGGAGGGCAGGGCCTCGATCGTCCACGCGCCGGTCGCCCCACGAAAGATGCGTGCGTGCCTCGGGGCCAGCAGCGGGTCATCGAGCTCGACGGCGTTGCCACACCCCTGTCGGCCGAGAAACACATCCGCGCCCGAGAGCGTGATGTGACGACCGTTGGCCGTCTGGGCGGTTTCGACGAGTGCCGGCCACGCGGCCCCATCGGTCGATGTCACATCGACAAGTACGGTGCCCGCCGGTCCGCCTGTTGGAGCTCCCGCGTCCTCCGCAGGCCGAAACCGCAACCTCCGGCTTCCGATGATGAGGAGACGGTCTTGTCGCAGGAGGGCGCGCCCACATCGGACGAACGTTCCATTGGCACTTCCCAGATCCCGCAGCACCCACCTCGCGATGCGCCCCGCCCCATCGCGCACGATCTCGGCATGCTTCGCTGAGACGAGCGGGTCGTGCGGGATGCGAATCTGGCCCTCGCTCCGGCCGATGAGCGTGACCGCGTCCCGAAGCCTCACCACCTCGCCAGCCATTTGGTCGCCGTCATCGAGGAGGACGAGCTTGGCGACAGGCGGCCGAACCGTGGGCCGGAATGGCGCTTCTTGAGTCATCGCCGCCGTAGGGCGGTGGGCCGGGGGCACCGGCTCCACGAGTGTGCCGACGGCTGGCCGCGGCCGAATACCGTCTGTCGACTCGAGAATCGTGCCGCGATCCTCGGCGGTGCGCGGGTTCATGGCAGCTTCATTCCAACTCCGTCGCCGGCCCCAGTCGGCCAGACTCTTCCTCCACAACTTTATACTGACGGATACGCACCGCGGCTATCGCGCTCGGGCGCATGGCCCAAGGATGGCAATCGAGTGCAGCAGGCATGGCTTATCGGTGCAGGCGAGGCGTCCGACATTCGGGTGGATGCCCCCGTGGTGTCGAGGCGACACTGCCGGATCGTCCGCGACCTCGACGGATGGTCGATCGAGGACCTGGGCAGCACGAACGGGACGTTCGTCAACGGCGTGCGGCTGACGGGGCTGCACCGGATTTCGCGGACGGACCGGGTGACGCTCGGCCTCATGCTGCCGCTTCCCTGGCCGGACGAACCGGCTTCGGCATCCCAGCCTTCCAGCCGGCGGGCTCCGACCTGCCTCGTGCTTCCTGCGGACGGTCAACCCATCGTGGTGGGTCGTTCGGCCGAATGCGACGTCGTCCTCGACGAGCCGATGGTCTCAGGTCGGCATGCGGTGATTGAACGGAGCGTCGATGCCTGGCGGCTTCGCGATCTCGGCAGTACCAACGGAACTTTTGCAGCCGGCCGCCGCATTGAGGGTCCTGTCACGGTCGTGCCGGGTGACGAGGTGGGCTTCGGAAGCCATCGGATCGTCCTCATGGTCCAGGGCGTTCAAGGCGCGATCCCCACCGCCGACGACACAGCAGCGACGATCGAAGTACGCGACCTCGCAGTCGATGCGGCGGGCCGTCGGCTCCTTGAGGGCGTGTCACTCGTCGTGCGACCCGGAGAGGTCGTCGGTGTCATGGGACCGAGCGGCGCTGGAAAGTCCACGCTGCTCGCGGCCATGGCCGGGAGTGTGCGCCCGGCCTCGGGACGCATCACCGTCGGAGGCGTCGATATGGCGACGCGATTCGATGAGCTTCGCGGACAGATCGGCTACGTGCCGCAGGACGACATCATGCATGCCGAACTTACGGTGGGGCAGGCGGTGTGGTACGCGGCGCGGCTTCGCCTGCCGCGGGACTACTCCTCGGCCGAAATCCGCCGCCGGGTCGCCACCGTACTCGACCAGCTCGGTCTCGCCGATGTCGAACACCTGCGCATTGGCACGCCCGAGCGACGGGGCATCAGCGGCGGTCAGCGAAAACGCGTGAACGTCGCGCTCGAGCTCATCACCGATCCCCCCATCCTTCTCCTCGACGAGCCCACGTCGGGCCTGTCGAGCACCGATGCAGACTCCCTCATGACGCTCCTTCGCGGACTCGCCAACCAGGGGAAGACCGTGATTCTCACGATCCATCAGCCGAGCAGAACCTTGCTCGAACGCATGGACGCCCTGGCCGTGATCGCCCGCGATCGCTCCAGTCGCGAGGTGGGAAGGCTCGTCTGGTTTGGGCCCGCGATCCCCAATGCAGCCATGTTCTTCGAGCCGGCCACCACGACAGCAGACCCAGACGCCATTCTTCGCGGCCTCACGAGCCGCCCGGTAGCGGCATGGTGTGAGTCGTTCGGTCGCTCTCCGACAAAGCGCGCCTGGGTGAACCAGCGGCTCTCGGCTCCAATCCCGTCGGCATCAGCTCAGCCCCGGCAGCGACCATCCCTCCTTGATGCGATCGCACAGTGGCGTGTGCTCCTCCAACGCGCGTGCGCTATCAAGGTCGCCGACCGATGGAGTACGGCGGTGCTGGTAGCCCAGGCGCCCATCATCGCGTTTCTCGTCGCGCTGGTCTTCGGCAGCAAGGCTCGGGCGACGCTCGATCATGCGTCGTGGGGAAGCGTGTCGCAGGCTGTTGCCACGACGATGTTCCTCCTCGCATTGGCCGCCATCTGGTTCGGCTGTTCCAACGCGGCTCGCGAGATCGTGACGGAGCGCGCGATCTACCGGCGCGAGCGGATGGTCGGCATGAGCCTCGATGCGTACCTCGCAGCCAAGGTCGTGGTCATGCTTGGGCTATGCGCCGTTCAGTGCGGATGCCTCCAGGCGATCGTGAGCACTGCCTGTGCGCTTGAAGCAGAGCCGTCGCGGATCTATACGATTCTGCTTCTGGCTGCGATGACCGCTTCCATGATCGGGCTGGCGGTGTCGGCACTCGTGCGGTCGGCCGAAGCCGCCGGCGGCCTCGTGCCACTCGTGCTGCTCCCAATGGTGATCCTGGGCGGCATCCTGCTGCCCTTGTCAGAGCTCCCGAAGCCAACGGTGGTGCTCGCGGATGCGATTCCATCACGCTGGGCCTTCGAGGGGCTCGTGGTGCCCGAGGCGGATGCGCGGCCCGATATCGAGATGCCCGTGAGCAACGGGCTCGATTCCCTCGGCGAGACACGCGTGGTCGATCTCGCCGAGGGATGGTTTCCGGAGGATGGCTGGCGATCGAGCCCCAACACGCCGGCGTGGATGCTCGTGCTTGCGTGCCTCGTGGGGCTTGTTGCCGTTCGCACGATCATGGTGCGAAACGACGCGGTGGGACGCTGAGCGGTATCGTCACGAGCTCGGCGGAAGCCCACACTCCGCCCGCAGGCTGTCGAGGAAGGTCCGTGCCGTGCCGTAGCGGCCCGAGGAATACGTGGTCACATTATTCCGCAATCGCTCGATGACATCATCGATGCGGTGCTCGACGGCCTCCCGCGCGGCCTCGTCGAAACCGCCGCCCTGCGCGGCCCGCTCGACAAACGCGGCGTTGATTGCCGACGTGATGTCGGCATACCGGGGTTCCGTGAGAATGGCTGGCCAGGTGATCTCGCCCGTCTCCGGATCGAGCTCAGCCGAGGAGAGTCGTCGGGGAACACCCATGGCAGCGATGCGTGCAGCCTGCGCCATCGTCACGCCTGGGCTCGGCCCGAACGCTGGCATCTGTTGTGTGAGCCGCTGCGACTCGAGAGCAATCTTGCTCATGCGGCGCTGCTGTTCGACCGCCAGCTCACGCAAACGCTCGAGGTCGGTACGGGCCGATTGCATCCGTTGGTTGGCCTTCTTCGACGCCCTTTCGAGCGATGCCTGCTGGGCCTCGAGCGTGCTGCTCGCCGTCTCGAGGTCGTGCCTGGTTCGCTCCGCATCCGCATCGGCTTGGGCCTTCATCGCCTCGAGGTCTTGCTGCTTGTCGTCCAGTTCGCTCTTCACCCGCTCGAGCTCGGCCGCAGCCTCCCGCGCATCGTCGGCCGCGCGATCCAAGTCGGCGGCGGCGGCTCGCATGTCGGCCGTGGGTTCAGGCATCGCCGGAACGGCCGGGAGTGCCAGACGAATCGTCGTGGACGACACCACGTTCGACGGCCTCAACCGGCCACGGTCAATACGGACAAAGCCGATCGCGACCACCACGGCCACGACCATGATCGCCCACGGCATGAAGGGAAGCCCCGTCGGGCCATACGATCGCGACATCAGGCATCTGGCTCCGCATTCGTGGCACCACCCCGGCATTCGAGCGTACCCGCCGCATCCTCGGGCGACCAGGCTTTGGCTGTGCGGGCACAACATTGGGGAGTATGGTCCGTTCAATGACTACCGTGAATCCACCTCCCCACGCCTTCTCGCGTCGACCACCTCGGATCGCCATCGTGGGTGGCGGCCCCGGTGGGTTATTCACGGCATGGACCATCGAAGAAGAGGCCGCATTGCCGGTGGCGATCACGATCTTCGAGGCCACCGATCGCCTCGGCGGCAAGGCCTGCACCCCTCAGTTCTCAACTGCGGCCGTCTGGTATGAGGCCGGGGCCGCAGAGCTCTACGACTACGAGGCGGTCGGTGACGACCCGCTGCGAGAACTTGTTCGCGGTCTTGGACTCCCGACGGTGCCACTCACAGGCTCGGCCGTCCATGTGGCAGGCCACCGAATCGCCTGTCTCGATGATCTCGAACATTTTCACGGAAAGGACGCACGGGACCGGCTCGTCGCATTCGACACCTGGGCCCGCTCGGCGATGACCCCGCAGGAGTTTTTTGAGTCTGGCTCCGATCATGCGACGGCCGCGTGCCCCACGTCCCGCTTCGACACCGCGCTCGACTCCATCCGCTCGCCGGAGGCTCGGGGCTATGTCGAGACGATGATCCACAGTGACCTCGCGACGGAACCAGTGGCGACAACCACAGCCTACGGCCTGCAAAACTATCTCATGATGGATCCGGCCTACATGCGGCTCTACCGCATTGCCGGTGGCAATGAACAACTCGTGACGGCCATCACTACCCGCCTTGCCGCGGAGGTTCGACGCACATCCACCGTGACCGCGATTTGCGGCGAGGACGACGGCCGGTTCACGGTCACATGGCGATCGGGCGACCGCACAGACCAAGAGCTCTTCGACATCGTGATCGTAGCGCTGCCAGTCGCTGCTCTCCCGGGCATTACCTTCAGAGACGACCATCTCGCTGCGGCCATGCAGCGGCACCTCGCACACCACGACCATCCGGCCCACTATCTGCGGGTGTCGCTCCTCCTCGACGGACCGGCGCCGCCGGTGCCTGGCGAGGATGACTACCTCATGGTCGATGCCTTCGGCGGCGCGTGCCTGTATGTCGAATCGGGCCGCGACCCAGTGGCGCGTCATGGCGTCCTGGGTTGGCTCCTCGGGGGAGAGGCTGCCGCGACGATGGCGGGGCTTTCCGACGACGCTATCACGGCCGCTGCCATCGATGCCCTCCCGCCGCCGCTTGACGGCTGCCGTGGCCGTATCCTCGAAGCGCGGGTCCACCGTTGGATCGGGGCCGTCAGTGCCGTGCCGGGAGGGTGGCAGCCGTTGCCCGTTGCCGCACGTCACCGGCCGTCGCCAGCCCATGCGAATCTCTTCGTGGTGGGAGACTATCTTTATGACTCGACGCTCAATGGGGCTCTCGACTCGGCGGCGTACGTGGCCGGCTGGGTGACGTCGAGCCTGACATGCGCCGCACACGATTCCCCCCCCCGCACAAGGACTGACAGCCCCGTATGAATCCTGACACACGCGACCCTGCGGGTGCCGGCGACGAAATGTCGAGCGCGGCCGTGCCGGCTGGCTTGCCAGCGGCCGCGGCTATCCATCGCCGGGTCCTGGCAAGCGGTGTGGCCCTCGACCTCCTCGTCGTGCCGACGGACCGCGGAGCCGGGTCATCCGACGCGAGCATGACGGACATGACGGGGCTCCTTCGCGACTGGGTGTCGGCGACGGCGGGGGCTGCCCTCGCTGTCGTCGTTCCGCTCTACGACTGCCTCGTCGCCTGGGCACCGGGACGAGCCGCGATCGTCGGTCCGCCGGAACACCTCGCCTCGCTCGAGACCGCGATCATCGCGTTCGCGGCCCAGGATGCCTCGCTTCGTGATGCCGAGCGGCGGGGCACCGCGATCCTCGATGCGATCGATGCCGATGTGGCCGCGAGCACAGAGCCCGAGAGCTGGTCGCGGGAGCAGCAGCGCGGCCTCACCTCGCGGTATCACGAAGCGGTGACGATCGGCTGTCGGCTTTCGCTTCTATCCTCGGCGATTCACGCACCCCCGATCCATCCCCCGACGCTTGTAACCCAGCTCGGCGAACGGCTCCGTGATCGCACGAGGCTCGTCGAGCGGCACGAGCTGGCTACCGAACGGGCCGCCCTGGCCGAACGGGTGTCCGAGGCATCTCGCCAGCGGGCGCTCGAGCTCTCCGTTGCCCGCCAGCAGATCGGGCTCGAGTGGGTCATCGTCGTGCTGTTGGTCGTTCAGACCGCCTTGCTCGTGGTCGACATGCTTGCCAGCCGAGGCGCGACGTGAGTCCGAAGGCACCGCGTCGAGAGGCGTCGATCGATGTCCTCCGGGCCGTCGCCATCGCTTTCATGGTGGTCGTCCACTTCGTCGAGAACCTTTCGGGAACCTACGACAGCATCCATGGGCCCTTCGAAGGCATCAGTCGCATCTGGTGGCTGCCCACCGGATTTGCGGCACCGATGTTCGCGTTTCTGTCGGGCGTGAGCTATCGGCTCTGGAATGTCTCGTACGAGCGACGCGGCTGGACGGATCACGCGATCACGATGTGCTCGATTCGTCGGGGCGTGTTTCTTATCGTGCTCGGACTCGCGTTCAACGTGCTCGTGTGGCTCCCCGAAGACGTGTTTAACTGGGACATCCTCACCTTCGTCGGTTGTGGCCTGCTCGCGCTCGCGGTGGCACGGCGCATGCCGGATGGCGTGGTGCTCTTCGCCGCCGCGCTCGTGATCGTGGTCGCCCCCGCCATGCGAAACGTGTCTGACTATGCGTCGTATTGGACCGCCGGCTCCTACGACTACGAATTCACGCTATCCGACGTCGTCCTCGGCTGGCTCGTGACCGGATACTTTCCGATCTTCCCATGGCTGGCATTCCCGCTGGTTGGATTCGCGGCGGCTCCGCGGCTGCTGTCAGTGAGCGCGCAGCCCATGGCGATCGCCGCCGGACTCGTCGCGGCCTCGACGGCGGTCGTGACCGCATGGGCGACGATGCCCCTGGCCGTGACTGGTGGTACGGCGGGGGCCTGGACCATGTTCCCGGCATCAACGGCCTATGTCCTCGGCACGCTCGGGGGTACATGCCTCGCCCTGGCGGTGATGCACCGCCTTCTCGATGGCGACGAGCCCCGGGGCCGCTGGCTCATCGCGTGGGCGACGCCGCTGAGTCGTCATTCGCTCTCCCTCTACCTCCTTCATCACGTCGTCCATATCTGGCCGCTGTGGGTCTACGGGATGGCGACAACGGGCGTGGCAACGTCGCACTGGCAACGGGTGTTTCCCCCCGCAGTGGCGGTGAGCCTGGCCGCGCTGTTTCTGGTCGGCGGCAGCGTGCTCTGCCACGTTGCCGGTCGCCGGCGCATCCCAATGGCGGAATCCCTCATGCGGCGGCTCTGCGACTGACACGGGCTGTAGAATCGGCCATCGTGAAACGACCATCCCGAAAAACGATTCTCTTCCTCGTCGTCCTGTTGATGGTGATCGGGACAAGCTGCCTTCTTGTGGGCCAATCTGAGAACCCGCTGGCATCGGCGATGGGCATCACGGTCACCATGCCTGGCACGAGCCACAGTGGGCCGTTGCCGCCCTTGACCGAGGAGCAGACTCGTGTGCGCGACGGGCTCACAAAGGATCTCGAGCGATTGGCTGGCGAGATCGGCGAGCGGAATCTCAGCCTCCCGATCGCATACGCCGAGGCTGCTCGGTTCGTCGAAGGACGGCTCACGGATGCAAGCCATGAGGTCCGCCGTCAGACCTACGAAGTCAAAGGCCGGCCTTGCGTGAACCTGGTTGCCGAGATCCCAGGGAAAGGGCGTGCCGACGAGATCGTCGTCATTGGAGCCCACTACGATTCCGCACCATGGACACCGGGAGCCAACGACAACGGCAGCGGAACGGTGGCGCTCCTGGCGCTCGCTGAACTGCTCAAGGACTTCAAGCCCGACCGCACCCTCCGGTTCGTGGCCTTTGCCAACGAGGAACCGCCCTATTTTCAGACCGATGCGATGGGCTCGCTGGTCTACGCCAAGGAATGCAAGCGACTGGGTGAGAACATCGTGGCGATGCTCGCCCTCGAAACCATGGGCTACTTTCGCGATGCACCGAACACGCAGAAGTACCCGGCACCTTTCAGTTGGTTCTATCCGAATACGGGTAACTTCATCGCTTTCATCGGCGATACCGAGTCGATGCCGCTAGTCCGGGAAGTGGTCGGCTCGTTCCGCCGTCATGCGGCCTTCCCATCGGAAGGAGGTGCCGTGCCAGACCGCGTGGAAGGCGCGGGCTGGTCAGACCACTGGTCGTTCTGGCAGTGCGGTTATCCCGGTGTGATGGTCACCGATACGGCCCCCTTTCGATATCCTCACTACCATCGTCCGACGGACACGCCCGACAAAGTCAACAACGACCGCTTGGCGCGGGTTGTTGTGGGTCTCCGGGACGTGATCACGGAACTGTGCAGCCCGCCATAGCGAGTGGCGAAGAGCTTTGCTGCGGTGTTCTCACTGGCTCCGGTGCTGGGCGTAGAACTTTCCCAGAGCGGTCAGCGTGCCGTCAGATTTGAACAGCGACGACGTGCCCAGGGCCGGATTCTCGGGCCCAGGGCCGAACCAGGCGTAGCGTTCCACGAAGTCTAGCTGGTCGAGCCGTGGGAGGACATCCTTCATGAACGCAAGCACCTGGTCCTCAGAGTACCGGTTTCGTGCAAGGGTCTTGGCCTGCCAGTCTGCCACCGCGAACTCGGTGATCCAGATCGGCTTGCCATACAGTTTGTGGATGGTCTCGATGTGCTTGATGAAGGCGTCGGAATTCGACCCTGGGTACATGTGGACGCAGACGAAGTCCACGCGGTAGCCCTTGCCCCTGGCTTGGTTCATGAAAGACTTCATCCATTCGCCGTCGGCATGCACCGCGGCTGGGCTGCCCAGACGAAGCTTCGTGCGCTCGAGTTCCGGCCAGGCCTCGAGCGCCTTCTCGACCGTCATGTTCGCCTGTTCCTTGCCATCCGGCTCGTTGAATCCGAGAAGACTCCGGTGTAGTCCCCCGGCCTTCGCAGCTTTCAGCCCGTCGATCTTCTGCGAAAACGCCTTGGTCTTGCCCCTGTAGCCCCAAGACCATCGGAACAAACTCGACGCCCCGAGGCTCCGGCATGGGCAGGCTATATCCCCACGAATAGTGCCAACTCACGTTCAAGTCGGCGACCTTCGCACTCCAGGTCTTGGCCTCCGCCCCGCCCGTGTCCCCGCACGCCCCCTTCTTGCTCACGCGCGCGACTGGCGACGGCACCGAAGCCGTGTCGCCTTTGGCGTCTGAAGCGAAGGGGAAACCGCAAACTCCCAGAGCCAGCCATCCAACGATAAGGGCGTGCCTCATGACCGTGGGTCTCCAAAGACTCATAAGAACGTCCATAATCTGCCTTTGCCACTGCAGCGTTTGTATGGTGACAACGGGAGTCTCAGCCGTCGTCCACCATCGTTCACGGGATGCTTCACCCACCACGAAAGCTGCGTCTCCGCATGGCACCCAGCTCGCCCCTGCCGCTCACCTCATTGCGACACGAGGCGATCGAGGCCTTCACGGCCGCGTTTGGCGGAGGGCCCGATGCGTGTGCCGTGGCACCGGGCCGTGTGAACTTGATCGGCGAACATACTGACTCCTCGGGGGGATATGTTCTGCCGATGGCCATCGATCGCGCGTGCATCGCCGCGGCCCGAACGATGCCGGGGGGCACTTGGCGGTTTCGATCGACTCATGGTGGCAGTGACACCTTTTGTGAGCATCCCATAGACGCGCACGAGGCACGGCGAACTCTGCCGGCATGGTCGATGTACCCTGTTGGTGTCGCGATGCTCCTCGCGGAGCAGGCCGCTGCCGCGCGGCGTGCGTGGTGTACGAGCGCGGCGGTGGCGCTCGGCGCGGGCACGCTGCGCGAGGCCACATGGGAGAGGCTCGAGCAGTCGCCCCAACCACTCGCGCCCGATGAACGCCTCGCGGCAGAGCATGTCGTCTCGGAGAACCTCCGCACCGTCGAGTGCGCGCGGCTGCTGATTGATGCCCACGCCGCAGGGTGGCCGGCCGACTCGTTCACCGCATTCGGTGTGCGGATGACGGAGTCTCACCGTTCGCTTCGGGACCGCCTGCGGGTGTCGTGCCCCGAATTGGACTCACTCGTCGAGCTCGCCCTGGACTCGCCGGGTGTGTGGGGATCACGCATGACGGGCGGTGGCTTCGGGGGATGCACGGTGACACTCGTAGATCCGTCGCGGCACCTCGGGCCGTCATCATGGAACTGCGTTGCCCTCAGCGGTCGGCAGCGATAGACTCCAGCGCTTCTAACGCGGGGAGAGTCTATGCGGGCGCGACGACATGCCATTGCCTGGGCAGTGGGCATCCTGACGATGGCTGCTGCGATAGCGGCCGAAGAGACTCGGGTTGTCGCAGTTTCAGCCGGCGACACCACGGTTGCGATCGAGGCCTGCGACAGGCTGACCGAGCGATTCGAGTTGAGGCGACTCGAAGAACGCAGCGAAACCCTGGATGCACTCTCAGGTTCCGCGAAGACTTCACATGCCGCTGGCGCGCTCATGATCGAGGCGCAGGCGACGATGGATCTCGCTATTCAGTCGGGGGAGTTCGCGGCGGCGACCCAGTGCGCGGGGCTCGCTGAGAAGGCCGCGATGAAGGCCAGAGACTTGACCACGCTGGCCGCCATTCGGAAGCGCAAGGCCGAGATCACGACGATTATGAGCTCGTCCGAGAAGTTTGCCCGCCTTGAAGAATCCCTCCAGACCAAGCCTGACGACCCGGAAGCCAACCTCCTCACGGGCAAGTATCTGTGCTTTGTTTGTGGGGACTGGGACAAGGGCCTTCCGAGGCTGGCTCAGGGGGGCGACCCCGCACTCAGTGCGCTGGCTACTGAATCGCTGAAGAGTCCCATCGAAGCCACCAGTCAGGCAGCCCTGGCCAACCAGTGGTGGGAGATGGCGGAGAAACTGGACGAGTCTGAGCGGGATGCTGCACGCCTCTACGCCAGGCGGTGGTACGGGCTCGCCGCTGGCAGGCTGATGGGCCTCGCCAAATCCATCGCAGAGAAGCGGCTCGCCGAGGCGACCGTGGGCGGGAGTGCCAAGGCATCATCGAAGCGAGTGGATCTCATCACTCTGATCGACCTCAAGCAAGACGTCGAGCGAGGCGAGTGGGAAATGAATGGGGGCACCCTCCGGTGCCTGAAGGGAGGCCTCGTACCCAAGATCGGCCGTGAGAACCCCACCGACCGGGCACTTCCTGGCGCTGCCCAGCCCAACCAGAAGTATCGGGCCGCCATTCAAGTTCGACGCAACTCGGTGAAACTCCTCGTCAACGACAAGCCTCTTGCTTCGTATGAGGGAGACTTTGCCGAGCTCAAGGCCATCCACTGGCACGAGTCCAAGGTGCCCAACGCCATCACTGTGTTCTGTGCCGACCCAACTGATTTCGAGAGCATCCAGGTCCACGAAGTAAGCGGCCCCGGTAAAAAGCGACGGTAGCACGACTGCCACCTCGGTTAGAAAAAAACCTATCAACCGTCTGCCTCGATTCACCGCGACCGCCTGGATTCTGCTCGACTGGGGCGCGAGCGCGTTCTCGACGGTCCTCATCACGCTCATCGTCGCCTACGTCCAGAAGGTGGCCTGCGCAGATCACCCCTGGGGGCTCGAGCCCGGTGTCGTCTGGGCCTGGACGCTCGCCGCAGGCATGCTCGTCTCCGCGATCGTAGCGCCCGGCTTCTCCGCGTGGGCCGACCGGAAGGGACGGCACAAGACGGCTCTTGTGGCGAGTGTCGCCGTCGGGGCAGGAGCGCTCTTCTTTCTTGCAGCCACAGCGCCGTCGGCTGTTCTGGCTGTCCTCATCGCCGTTGCCGCCGCAAACGTCGGGTTCGACATGGCCGCGATCTTCACGGGAAGCCTCCTTGCCACGATCGCACCCGGACGTATGGCAGACCGCCTGAGCGCTTTTGGGTTTGCGGCCGGGTACGCGGGTGGCGCCGTGGCCCTCGTGATCGCGACGACGATCGTCGCAGCCCATGACTGGCTCGGGCTGACCCTTGCCGGTGGTCTGCGGGCGGCGTTTGCGTTCACCGGAGCCTGGTGGCTCATGTTCTCGCTGCCAGCGGTGTTCGCCCAGTTTGACGATGGCCGCGGTGAGCCGCACGCCGCGTCCGCTACTGGCGAGCTTTTTGATTTTGTGACCACGCTACTCAAGCCGTCCCACGCTGACGGCCGACACCTCACCGCCGTCCTCGTCGGCAGCATGCTCGTCCTCGGGGCCGTGCAGACGGCGATCGCGCAGTTCTCGAGCGTGGCGATCGCGGAATTCAACCTCGAGCCGACGGCACTCGTGTGGCTCGTCCTGCTTGTGCAGGCGGTGGCGTTGCCCGGCGCGCTCGCGATCGGATGGCTCTCTGAACGGGTGGGCCGTCGAACGGCTCTTGCAGCATGCCTCGCGGGATGGTGCGCCGTGCTCGTGCTCGCGTGGTGTATCAATACCGTGGCCCAGCTCTACGCCCTCGCGGTCCTCTTGGCCCTCGTCCTCGGCGGCGTGCAGAGCGCGATCCGCGCCGCGGTGGCCGAAGCGGCGCCGGAAGGCAGGGCAGGGGTGACATTCGGCACGCTCCAGGTGGGGTCCAAGCTCGCGGGCGCCGCGGCCGGGCTCTCCTTCGGCTGGCTCTATCTTGCAAGCGGCTACCCGCGTGCCGGCCTGGCAGCGCTGCTGGCGCAGATTGTCGTGGGATGGTGGGCGCTGAGCCACATGAACGGGCGGCAGGCCGATCGCTACGCAATGCCGAGGACGTCGCCCATCGAGTAGAGGCCGGCGGGGCGGCCTGCGAGAAACGCCGCCGCGGCGAGGGCGCCGCTGGCGTAGCAATCGCGGCTCGTCGCCCGCACGTTTACCGTGAACGATTCGCCCTCCATACCGAAGAGGATCGTGTGCTCACCCGGATTGTCGCCGGCCCGCACGGCGTGGTAGCCGATCTCATCGGCGGGGCGGGCGCCGGGCCGCCCTTCGCGACCGTGGGCATCGCGAACCTGGCCCATCGCATCGCGAACGATGCTGCCGAACTTGAGCGCCGTCCCGCTCGGCGAGTCTTCCTTGTGCCGATGGTGACATTCGATGATCTCGACATCAGCGCGGGTGCCCAAGCGGGCAAGGAGCGTCGCGGCCCGGCTGACGACGTCCATTGAGATGTTGACCGCCAGGCTCATGCTCGGTGACTGGAGCACCGCGATCGTCTTGGCAGCTTCGGCGATCCGATCGTGATCGGCGGTCGTGAGGCCCGTCGTGGCAACCACGAGCGGAGTTCCTTTCCCCGTAGCCATACCGACAATCCCCGCGACGGCTTCGGGCAATGAAAAATCGATCGCCACGTCGGCAGGGCAGTCCCAGCTGTCGGCGATGACGACGCCTGCCGCCGCACAACCCGCCACGATGCCGGCGTCCTCGCCGCTCCGCGGATGCGCGGCCTTCTCGATCGCGGCCACCAGCCGCCAGGTATTCGGGGCCGCGAGGGCCGCTGCAACAACCCGCTGGCCCATACGGCCGGCGGCTCCGTGAACGACGAGACGAAGGGGCGAAGCAGTCATCGATGGCTCCAGAAAGGAATGCAGGCTCACCCGTAGAGGTCAATCGCCTGCACGATTTCGTCGAGCCGGTTACTGACAGTCACCGACCGATTCGCATAGCTCGCCCGGCTCACCCCCCGGCTGCCGAGCACGTCATTAAAAAGCTTCTGGTCGGTCGTGTGGTAGGCGACGGTCGCGGTCGGATCCTTGAGCTGATGGCCCGTGAGGATGCAGACCACCCGTTCGTCCCGGCCAATCACCCCTTCCTCCACGAGTTTTTTGGTGCCCGCGACGCTCGCGGCGCTCGCCGGTTCGCAGCCGAGGCCGCCGGCGCCCACCTGGGCCTTGGCATCGAGAATCTCCTGCTCGGAGACTTCGCGAACGACACCATCACACACCTCGAGGGCCCGCAGGCACTTATTGAGGTTCACGGGACGGTTGATCTCGATGGCGCTGGCGATCGTGTGGGCGCGGCGGTTGTCGCGGTCGAGCTCGTCGTAATACCGACACGCAGGGGCCATGTCTGCCCGACCGCCGTTCCAGCGAAGGCCGCGGTTCGTGTAGAGCTCGTGCAGCGTGTTGGCGCCCGCGGCGTTGATGACCGCGAGCCGCGGAATGCGATCGATGAGGCCGAGCCTGCGCAGCTCAGCAAAGGCCTTGCCGAAGGCGCTCGAGTTGCCGAGGTTCCCGCCGGGCACGACGATCCAGTCGGGAACCTCCCAACCGAGCGACTCGAGCACCCGAAACATGATCGTCTTTTGCCCTTCGAGCCGGAAGGGATTCACGCTGTTGACGAGGTAGATCCCGAGCTTGCCCGACACTTCCTTCACGCGGGCCATCGCGTCGTCGAAGTCGCCGGCAATCTGAATCGTGAGCGCCCCGTAGTCGAGGGCCTGCGAGAGTTTGCCGTACGAGATTTTTCCAGTGCCGATGAAGATGATGCCCCGCATGAGCCGGGTGACGGCGCAGTAGACCGCCAGCGACGCGCTCGTGTTGCCGGTTGACGCGCAGGCAGCTCGCTTCGCGCCGATCATCCGCGCGTGCGTGAAGGCCGCAGACATACCGTTGTCTTTGAACGAGCCCGACGGATTGAGCCCCTCATATTGGAGGAAGAGCCGACCAGCGTTCATGCCCACGAACTGCCCCACGCCGTCGGAAGGCGAGCACATCGTCTGCCCTTCGCCGATCGTGACGATGCTTTCGCGGGGCGCGTAGGGCAGCAACTCGTGGAACCGCCACACGCCGCTGAATGCCGCCGGGTCGCTCCGCCGCATCCACTTCCGTTCGAAAAACTCAAACGACTGAGGGGGCCGCAGGCGGTCCCAGTCGTACTCAACATCGAGGAGATTGCCGCAGGCCGGACAGGCCGTCAGCACTTCGTCCACGCCGTAGGTCGCCCCGCAGGCAGGAACGATGCACTGCTGAAATGCGAGATCGGTGCGAGAGACTGTGGCCACGGGCAGACTCCGTGCGCCCCGGAGTCTCAACCGCGCTGGCGGAACGGGAAAGAGGTCCCGGTACGGGGCCCCGCCAGAGGTTCCCAAAGGTAGATCGGCTTGCCTGCGACAGCAAGTCGAGCGGCGATTACCGCAGGCTGGCAAGTCCGGCCATCAAAGCCCCTCGCGGCAGCGAAGGGACGGCGGGATGTTGGGCCAGCCCGCTCGCGATTGAAAACGGCACGGCCCTCAACCCGCAGCCCCGCCTGCTTGTGAGGCGCGTGGCAATCACGGTACACGTCCTGCCAGTTTGACAGCCCGCAGACGGGGGGATAGCCTCGAAAGCCTGTGGAGAGGCGGGGAAGTCCCGTCCGAATCGGTCGCCACATTCGAGGTGAATCCGATGCTGAAATCAGCAGACGTTAAGGTGTTCAAGGCCGCGCTCGAGGGCATGCGAACCCGGCTGCGCGGCGATGTCTCGATGATGGCCGACGCGGCCCTTCGCAAAACCCGCAGTGAGGCCAGCGGCGACCTCTCCAGCATGCCCATCCACATGGCCGACATCGGCACGGACGCCTACGAGCAGGAGTTCACGCTCAGCCTCATGGCCACCGAGGAGGGGACTCTCGATCTCGTGGAACAGGCGCTCGGGCGGATCCGATCCCGCACGTACGGCATGTGCGAAGAGTGTGGGGGCATCATCACCAAGAAGCGGCTCGAGGCGATCCCGTTCGCGTCGACGTGCATCCGCTGTGCAGAACGTCTCGAAAACAACCATCGCCCTCATCAGCCGCGGTAGCGCGGTCAGCCCGGCCCTCGAAGCCGTCCGCGCCCCAGGGAGGGGGCCGAATCGATGTTGCCAGCGGCCCGCGGTTGGTTTTTGTTTCTGGCGATCGTGGCGACCGCCCTCGCCGCCGACCTGGGCACGAAAGAGGCCGTGTTTCGCGGCCTCGGCATGCCCGGGATGGGCAAGCGGATCGTCCTCATCGAGAGAATTTTTGTCTTCGAGACGAACCTCAACGAGGGTGCTCTCTTCGGCATGGGGCAAGGGATGGGGATGTTCTTTGCCGTGGTGTCGCTGGCGGCCCTCGGCGGCATTCTCGCCATGGTGGCGAGGGTACCGACGCGGGAGAGCGGCTGGCTTCTCGTGGCGCTTGCGCTCATCTCAGGCGGCATCCTCGGCAACCTCTATGACCGCCTCGGAATCCCCGGTCTTGCATGGCACGCGCCGCTCGAGCGGATCGGCCAGCCGGTCTATGCCGTCCGCGACTGGATCCACGTCACGGTCCCACGCGTCATCGACTGGCCGATCTTCAATCTCGCCGACTGCTGGCTGGTGATCGGAGCCGGTATGCTCTTCATCGCGGCAATGCGACCTGAAATACCACCCGCGCCTGCCCCTGCCCCTGCCGTTGACTCTCCGCGAGATGCCTGATGACCTCCGTCGTTGAGTCTGCCATTGCCGATCGCCTGACGGTCGCGCTTGCGGCCACGCGGGCTGCCGCGGCCGAGACGCTCCGCTGGTTTTGTAGCCCTGCGCTTGAAGTCGAGAAGAAGGCCGACCGGTCCCCGGTCACCAAAGCTGACCGTGCCGCTGAAGCTATCCTTCGCGACGAGCTTCTCGCGGCCTTTCCCGCCGACGCGTTTCTGGGCGAGGAATCGGGCGCTACCCCCGGCACGTCAGGGTATGAGTGGGTTGTCGATCCGATCGACGGAACGAAGTCGTTCATCCGGGGCGTGCCTCTCTATGCCACGCTCGTCGGCTGCCGGCGCGATGGCAAGGGCGTCCTCGGCGTGATCGCTATCCCTGCGCTCGACGAGTGGGCCTACGCGGCGATCGGCGGTGGAGCCTGGTATCGGCGCGGCCAAGAGCCGCCGGTGCGTGCGGCGGTTTCGCATCGTGGCTCGCTCGCCGAGAGCCTGGTCACATCAAGCGACTTTGTTGATTTCCCACGGTGGTCTGGCGGCTCCGCCGAGGGCGCCGCGGCCCGCCAGCGTCTCGAGGCCTCGGGCTGCCTCACGCGAACCTGGGGCGATGGCTACGGCTATCTCCTGGTGGCAACGGGCCGAGCCGAGGCCATGATCGATCCGCGGCTCAATCCATGGGATGCCGCTGCCGTTGACGTGGTTGTGACGGAGGCGGGCGGCCGCTTCAGCGACTGGCACGGCCGCAGCCGGATCGACTCGGGTGACGGCGTGGCCACGAATGGCATCGTCCACGACGACGTCATTCGCACGCTCCGCGGAGCATGAGCGTTAGCGCAGGGCCCGCCGCGTGACCCAGGCGCGATAGCCGAACATGAACCACAGGCTCGGCCACGAAAAGAGTACCCGAGTGACGATGCCCCACGCATCGCGTCGGTGCTCGTATTCGATGTGCTCGCGGATTTCTGTGCGGCCATTCTCGAGCGGCACGAAGGAATGCGTGTGTTCCCACCGCGCCGCCGGCCCCGAGGCCTGGATGTCGGTGAAGCCACGGTCCGACACATTGCGGTGCACCGCCTTCCAGCGCAGGGGCAGGGGCCCCACCCAGAGCGTGAACTTTGAAACCGACCCCTCGGCCAACGGCTCGACCGAGTGAATCTGCACGATCGTGGGCGGCGGCGTGAGCCGTTTCAGGGCAGACGTGTCACGGTGAAAATCCCGCACCGCTTCCACGGGGGCATCCACCACGAAGGCATAGTCGAAGACAGGCATATCCACATGGTAGGCAACCGCCCAGGGGTTGCCCGTGCCGTGGAGCCGGCCTTGCTGGCAAGCGCAGCCAGGATGGCATGCTCGCCACGGCTGCTCGGGCGCACAATCACATAACGGGCACGAGAAACGGGAGCGCGGAGGTGCGACCGCCGGCCGGAGGGCCGGCAAAGGCCGCCGGGGGCATGGATGCCCCGCCGGCCCTAATTACAGTTGCGAGATTCCCGGGACCAGGTATGCTACCCGGCTCGGTTTTCCCGTCATTTTGAGGTTTCCCCGTGGCACGTTCCTGTCAGGTTTGCGGCAAAGGCTTTTCGGTCGGTAATCAGGTCACGATCCGCGGTAAGGCAAAATACCTCGGCGGCGTCGGCACCAAGATCACCGGCATTACAAAGCGGAAGTTCAAGCCCAACCTCCAGCGGCTGCGGGTCACGATCGGCAAAAGTACGAGCTCGACGGTGCTGGTCTGCACCCAGTGCATCAAGAGCGGGAATGTGACGAAGCTCGTGAAGCGGAAGCCCTTCCACCTGCCCAAGGTCGAGACGTCCAAGCCGGCATTGGAGGAAGCAGTTCCGGCCGGTCCGCGGGCTCGTCCGTAGCCCCGGGATATCGGCGGCAATCGCCGCCCGTCGGTCCCTATCCGTCCGCTGTCGCCATGAGCCTTTCCTCCAAGGACGTCGCCAAGGTTGGCTCGCTCGCTAGGCTCGCCCTCACCGAGGACGACCTCGAGCGGATGACCGGCGAGCTTTCCAAGATCATCGATTTTGTTTCCCAGCTCGGCGAGCTCGACACGTCGGCCGTCGAGCCTCTCGCCCATCCCCTCGACACTCGCAACGTCTTTCGCGACGACGAGCCCGCCCCGTCGCTCACCACCGAGCAGGCGCTCGCCTCCGCTCCCCGCCACGACGGCTCCTGCTTTCTCGTCCCCGCCGTGCTCGGCGAATCGGGCGCCGCCTGACCACGCCTAGGCCACCCCATGCAGCTTTTCGAACGCTCCGCCACCGAGATTGTGCACGCCGTGCAGAGCGGAGACATCTCCGCCGTTGAGTGCGTGACCACGTTTCTCGACCGGATCGACCGACTCGATGGCAAGGTCAACGCGTTCCTGGCAGTGAATCGTGAGCGAGCGCTCGCCCAAGCGGCCGACATCGACACTCGCCGTGCCGCTGGAAAACCGATTGGCCCTCTCGCCGGCCTTCCTGTCGCGGTCAAGGATGCGCTCTGCACCACCGACTTCCCCACGACCTGCGCATCCAAGATGCTCGCCGGCTATCGGCCGCCCTACGACGCCGAGGTGGTTGCGAGGCTTCGCCGCGCCGATGCGGTGATCGTTGGCAAGACGAACATGGACGAGTTTGCGATGGGGGGCTCCAACGAAAACTCGGCGTTCGGCCCCGTTCACAATCCGTGGGATCTTTCCCGGGCGCCGGGCGGTTCGAGCGGTGGCTCCGCGGCGTGCGTGGCCGCCGACATGGCGCCGGTCGCCATCGGATCTGACACAGGGGGCTCGATCCGGCAACCGGCGGGCCTCTGCGGCATCACCGGCTTCAAGCCGACGTATGGGCGAGTCAGCCGTCGTGGCCTCGTGGCCTTTGCTTCGAGCCTCGACCAGGTGGGCCCGATGGCCCGCTCCGCTGCCGACTGTGCGCTCATCATGGAGTCGATCGCAGGCCACGACCCCGGCGATGCAACGTCGCTCACGGACGCGGTGCCGAGCTACTCGCAACTGCTCAACGAGCCGCTCGCCGGCCTGCGCATCGGCCGCGTCGCCGAGCACTATGGCCCCGGCCTCGACCCCGAGGTGGCCCGCGGCGTCGACGAAGCTTTTGCGGTGTTCAAGGCCGCGGGCGCGACGGTTCATGATGTCGAGCTGCCACACGCGAAGTACGGGATACCGACCTACTACCTCATCGCGCCCTGCGAGGCGTCGAGCAATTTGGCGAGGTACGACGGAGCTCACTATGGAGTCCGAGCCGAGCTCGGAAAGGGAGTCCGAGCCGAGCTCGGAGGGGTCGTCCCAGCCCAGCTCGGAAAGGGAGTCCGAGCCCAGCTCGGAGGGGTCGTCCCAGCCCAGCTCGGCAAGGGAGCCGGCGCAGAGTATGTCGGCTCGTTCGAGTCGCCGCTGGTTGAGATGTATTGCCGGAGCAGGGCCGAAGGCTTTGGGCCCGAAGTCAAGCGGCGGATCATGCTTGGCACCTATGCCCTTTCAGCCGGATACTACGACGCCTTCTACGCCAAAGCCCTGCGCGTCCGCCGTCTCATTCAGCAGGATTTTCTCGAGGCCTTCAAGAAGGTCGACCTGATCGCCGGCCCGGTCTCGCCGACACCGGCATTCCCCCTCGGCGAGAAGACCGGCGACCCGCTCGCCATGTACCTCGTCGACATGTACACCGTCGGCACAAACCTCGCGGGCATCGGCGGCATCTCGTTTCCGTGCGGCTTTACCAAGGGTGGCCTGCCCATCGGCTTCCAGCTTCAGGGGCCGGCCCTTGCCGAAACGCTTCTCCTGCGATCGGCCGACCGCTTCCAGCGGCTCACCGACTGGCATCGCCGCCGCCCACCCCTTTCCGTCTGAGAATCCGCGCCGGCCATGACGCCCACACCTGCCGCCGAGCCCTACACGACCGTCATCGGCCTGGAAGTGCATGTGCAGCTCCAGACCAAAACAAAACTCTTCTGTGGCTGCTCGACGAAGTTTGGCGCCCCGCCCAACACGCAGGTCTGCCCGACTTGTCTCGGCCTGCCCGGCTCGCTCCCCGTGATGAACCGGACGGCCTTCGAGCTTGCCATGCGTTCCGCGCTCGCGCTGAACTGCCAGATCGCTCCGTTCACAAAGTGGGATCGCAAGAACTATTTTTATCCCGATCTCCCCAAGGGCTATCAGATCAGCCAGTTCGATCTGCCGTTCTCGTCGCATGGCCATCTGGAGATCGTTGATCCGAAGGGAGCGTTCTCTCGGCTGGTCCGCATCACCCGCGTCCACCTCGAAGAGGACGCGGGAAAAAGCATGCACGACGAGGCCGCCGGCGTGGCCGACACCCGCATCGACTTGAACCGCACCGGCACGCCTCTCTGTGAGATCGTCTCGGAGCCCGATCTGCGGAGCCCCCAGGAGGCACGGGCGTGGCTCAACGAGCTCAAGCTCCTTCTCGTGTATCTCGGCGTGAGCGACTGCAACATGCAGGAGGGAAGCCTCCGCGTGGATGCCAACGTGAATCTCCATATCCCACGCCCCGACGGCTCGCTCGCCAAGACACCGATCGTCGAGATCAAGAACGTGAACTCCTTCCGCTCGGTCGAGCGGGCGATCGCCTACGAGGCGGTCCGTCAGTTCGAGGAGTGGCAGGCGACGGGCGCGGAGTTCGGCTCCGCGCCCAAGCAAACCCGCGGCTGGGATGATCCTGCCGGGGTGACGCGGGCCCAACGACACAAGGAAGAGTCGAGCGACTACCGCTACTTCCCCGAGCCCGACCTCGTGCCTGTCACCGTCTCCGAAGAGCAGGTGGCAGCGGCACGGGCCGCGATGGGTGATCCGCCGAGCGTCCTGCGGCAGGCGCTTGCCGAGCGGTGGACAATCACGGCGTACGACGCCGAGGTGCTTGTGAACCAAGGCCGCGACCTGGTCGCCTGGTACGAGGAGCTCGCGACGCTCGCCGGCGACGGCAAGGTGGCGAGCAACTGGATGCAGCAAGACGTCCTTCGCACGCTCAACGAGCGCGGGGGCACGATTGGCGAGTTTCCAATGAAGCCCGCCGCCGTGGCCGACATCATCGCGCGGGTGGCGAAGGGCGACTTCGATACGAGCCGCGGCCGTGAGATTTTTGCGGTGGTCCTTGCCGACGGCCGGAGTGTGGCCGACGTGGTGGCCGAGATGGGCATTGCTGCGGTCGGCGACGACGAGCTCGAAGCGCTGTGCAAGGAGCTGCTCGCCGCCAACCCAAAGATCGTGGCCGACGTGCAGGCTGGCAAAGAACAGGCTGCCGCCGGCCTCATCGGGCAGGCCAAGAAGAAGAACGCGAACGTCAATCCGGCCAAGGTTCGCGAAAAGTGCCTGGAAATCATCCGACGGGGATGACCGTTCTGTCGGGAGCAGCCCGAATGGTCAGGAAAGGTCCTGGCGGCCGTCTCCTGAGGTGTTCTGGGGAGGCGCGAGCTTGTGCCGTAGAGCCCGCCACGCGTCCCCGAGCGAGTCATGCATGGCAAGGCTGAAGGCAGCCTGGCGAACCCAGTGGTGCCGACCGAGGCGGGCGGGGAGATCGGCCGCGATCCACGCGCCGAGATACCCACGATGGACGAAGCCTGGGCGAAGCGCGTGAAGGCCAGCGGCAATCATTTCGCCAAACCTGTCTGGCGCCACGAGGGACAGGGCTCGGAGCGTACACCACGCTCCGGTCCGGGCGCCGTGGCTTGTGAGCGACTGCCGCAGTTCATTCCAGTCGGGGGGCTGCCTCTCCATCATGAAGAGCAGGTCTGCCATTCGATGCAGCCCTGCCGTCGAAGCGGTCGCGTAATCGCCGAACGCGGTGATGACGAGCGCCAGACAAAAGCAGTCCTCCGGGCATGCCGTCCAAACGCCGGTGACGCGAGTCCGCCGCGCGACGACTCCGGATTGCATCGGGATACGGAAGTGACCGGGCCTGTGAATCCCCCAGTGCAGGTCAATCTCGATCCCGTCCCTGGCAAGCGACGTCTCGTGGGTCTGCGCAGGAGTGGGACGATGATCGAATCCCGCACCGCTCAGAACGCGCAGGACACGATCGCGATCCTCAGGAGCAACGAGCAGGTCAATGTCGTCGGCCGAACGGAAGGCTGGGTCTGGCCAGAACAATTCCCGAATGGCGGTGCCCTTGAAGAACGCGTGCGCGATGCCGGCCGCGTCGAGCGTCGCGCCGACCTCCTCCATGGCCGACCGCTGCTGCAAGTAGCGCGCGGCGACCCCATGACGAGCGTCTCGAAGCCCAGGGTGCCCGGTTCTCGCGTGCCACAGGGGTGCGAGGCCGTGCTCGAGGATGCACTTCGTGAGCCGCGGACTCGGGGCTGGATTGGGGGCTGGGAGCGGGTCACCGGAAAGGATGGCCAGTGCCTGCCGGTACAATTGCATGCATGAATCCTAGCATCCGCCTGTTCCGTCGATACCGAGCATTCTCTGCGGCAGAGCGTCGCTCGATCTGGCGGGCCTGGCCGGTGCTGTGGGGTGTTCGCATTCTGCTCAGCGTCAGCTCGTATCGCTGGCTCGAGGCCCAGATCCTCGGCCGTCCGCTCGCCGCCCGAGGATCGCGATCGGCGGCAGACATCGCAATGGGCGTCGAGCGGGCCGCGCGACTTGTGGTGGCGCCAACCTGCCTCACGCGATCCCTCGCCGCTGCCTGGTTGCTTCGCGGAGCAGGGTATGTCCCCCGGCTCCACATCGGCGTTGCCAATGGTGCGGATGGGTTCAAGGCCCATGCCTGGCTGGAATGCGATGGAGACGTCCTGATTGGCGGGGAGATCAAGGATGAATTTCATCCGTTCACGCGGCATTGAGTCGTTCGCGGCATGCGTGCGCGAGCTGCTGGCGGTCCTGCGCGGGCGGGTCGTCATAGCCGTCGCGCTCATCGTCGCGATCATGGTCACGGAAGGGATCGGCATCGTGCTGCTCATCCCGCTGTTGGCCGTGGCCGGATTCGGAGCCGATGCACCGGGCGGCCTGTTTCGAGCCATCGCGGATGCGCTCGCCTCCGTTGGGGTGGCGCTTGAGATACCCCCGGTGCTCCTGGCATTCCTCGCAGCCATGAGTGGCCGCGCGGTGCTTGCCTCTTGGCAGGCTGTGAACGTCGCGATTCTGGGGGAGGAATTTCTCCATCACCTCAGGATGCGGCTCTACCGGGCCTTCATGAATGCCCGGTACGAGTACCTGACGCAGGCACGACCGTCGGACATCGTCCACGCCCTGTCGGAAGAGGTGGGGCGAGTTAGGGCGATCGTCTTCCAGTTGGTGAATCTGAGCGGCCAACTCGTGGTGACCTCGCTCTTGGTCGGCATGGCCTTGCTTGTGTCGTGGCAGGCCACGCTGGTGGCGCTTCTGGCTGGCACTGCCTTGTTTGTCACCCTGTGGGGGAGGGCGTCTCGGTCACACCAGGTCGGCGAGGCGATCACGGATCATGGTTCGCGGCTGGTCGGTGCGGCATCCGAGCATCTTGCCGGCATCAAGGTTGCGAAGAGTTATCACGCCGAGGGCGTTCACGAGCAGGCGTTTCAGAAGTTTTCGGAAGGCGTCGGGCTCGCCGTCGTAGACGCCACCCGCAGCTACGCCGACGTCGCGATGCGATTCCAAATTGCCGCGGCAACCGTGGCATGTGCCGTGGTCTATGTCGCGCTGGCCTGGCTCAACCTCCCGTCGGGGGAGCTTTTGCTTCTTATCGTGCTCTTCGCCCGGCTGGTTCCAAGATTCCAATCCTGCCAGTACGGGATTCAAGAACTGCTGAGCGCCCTCCCGGCGTACGGACGAATCGCTGACCTCACAGCCGCCGCGGAGGCTGCCGCCGCGGGCGCGGTGAAGGTCTCTGGAGACGGGCTCGCACCAGGCGGAATCGCGTTTGAAGGCGTGACCTTCCGCTATCCGCCGAATGGCCGTGGAGGGGGTATTAGGGATGTGAGCTTTCGCGTGCAGCCGGGCGAAGCACTGGCCATCGTCGGGCCCTCGGGCGCTGGAAAATCCACGATCGCCGATCTTCTGACGGGCCTGCTGGTGCCCCTGGAGGGGACGGTGCGGGCGGCAGGGCGAATCGCCTCGGTGGCCCAAGAGACGTTTCTCTTCAATGACACTGTCCGAGCGAACCTTGCATGGGTGCGACCGGAGGTGACCGATGACGAAATCTGGCAGGCGCTCGGTACGGTACGCGCGTCAGAGTTCGTCCAGCGACTCCCCAAGGGGCTCGCGACGAGCGTGGGAGACCGCGGGGTTCAGCTTTCTGGTGGCGAACGGCAGCGGCTGGCGCTCGCGCGAGCCTTGCTCATGAAGCCGAATATCCTCGTTTTGGACGAGGCGACCAGCGGGCTGGACCTTTCGCTTGAGCAAGAAATCCACGAAAGCCTGGTCTTTCTGAAAGGCACCATGACGATCGTGCTGATCTCCCACCGGGACATGCCGGCGTGGATCGATCAGTGCCTGCGGCTTACGGAATACGGTAATTGGCCAATCTCTTGATCGCGCCTATAGTTCTCAAGTACGAAAAGCTGTGCCGCAGCCTCTGCCGCAGCCCCCTCGTTCACAGCATTTTCACTCGAACTCAAACGGGAGACTTTCAAATGACGCACGCATCAGAACCGCACGTTGCCAAGACACCGTCGGAACCTCGCGCACCCTACGCCGCTCCGAAGCTCACCGAGCTGGGCTCGGTGAAAGCCATGACCCAGGGCTCGGGAGCCTTAGGAAGCGACGGAGGCGGCTCTATGACGATGATGGCGTGAGAATCGCCTGCCGGAGATAGCCAGCGCGTGTTTTACTCACATGACCCCGACGCGACCGCATCGCAGCAGAAGGCATTCCATAGAACCCAATTCTCGAGGCCGGTCGCTTCGACGTCGACGACCTGCTTTGCAAGGGCATCAAATCGCGGAACGTCGAGCCAGGCTTGCCGCCTGGTCTTGAGGTCGGACAGTTCATGTCGACGAATCGGATCGTTCGTTGCCTGAACGGCGATCGAGAACTCTGCCTTCGTCGACCTTTCCAGGACATCCGTAGGCAGGAGCGGTTTCATCGCTTCGCGGTGCAACCAGCGGTGCTGCATTCTGCGGTGTCGCATCCACTCGTCGGTCGAAAACGCGAACTGCACGATCTGCTTGGTGGAGAAAGGTGACCGCATCTCCATACCCCGCTGCGCCAAGTGGTACTCGGCAAGTTCGACGATGTGATCTCCCTCCACATGGTGGATGCACTGGTAAAATCTTCGCTGGCTGTGGCGAACTGTCCTTGTCAATGCCGGAGTGCCGAGACTCCTCCGTCGCCGAAGCTCAGACCTCAGCCGAGGGCTGAGCCAGTTCGCGTTGCCTGAGTCGCTTGGCACGCATCGTCGCGCAAATCTTTTCAGCGATTCTGGGGCCAGCGGGACGATTCCGTGCCGGAGCAGCCAGTACGAAGTCCGAAACATCCCAAGCTCATGGATGTCTGAACGAAACGCGCGGTAGAGTCCTCGCCAATCCCGCGCCGATAGAAAATCGGCGTAGTACCGCCCGTGGATCCATTGGCCAGTCCACTCATCACCTCCATAACCGCCGATGACGACCACGGCGCCGTCGGCTTTCGCAGAGTCGTATAGCCCCAGCTGCATGACTCCGTTCGGCAGTCCAGGAACATCCCGCCGAGCCAAGGCTTGCTCGCGGTACCAGGCTAACGGATGGTACACGGGCGGGCACTCGCGAATGGACGTGCCGCAGTGACGGCCAACCGCACGCGCGTACTCAACCTCATGGGCCCGCGTGCCGGGCGGAAACGCGAGCGTGTAGCCTTGCATCCCCGGCGCGAGTAGCTCGCCGTGGGTAAACAGATCGTGGCCAAGGGCATAGACCGACGACGAGTCCAGACCACCGCTGACCTCGAAGGCCAGCGGCCGATGCGACCGGGACTGCCGTCGAACAAGATCTCGCAACATCCACCGGTAATACTCGATGAATTCGGCATCGCTACGGCACGGCACCGTGCCGTGAATATCCGGCTCCCACGATGACCGCTGCACGATCCCGCTGCGATCGATGCGGGCTTGGTGCCGTGGCTTCAGCCGATAGATCCCTTTCCAAAACGTCTCGTCGAGGGAGTACCACTCGAATCCGAGCCATTCCGCGAGCATGCCTTCGTTAAGGGTTTGGCGAACCCACGGGAGCGTGAACAGCGGCCCTTGCTCTGAGGCGAAGGCGAACCGGGAACCTTCCTGCCAGTAGTAGAAGGGCCGCTTGCCAAAGAGATCTCGCGCCGCATGGAGCCGCTGGTGCTCCGAGTCCCAGATGGCAATGGCGTAATCGCCCTCGAGACGCGACGGATAGTCTTCGCCCCACGCCTCGAAGGCGGCCAGCACGAGCGCCGCATCGTTGGCGCCGGGCATGGCAAGGTCGCGGCGAAGCTCCTCCCAGTTGTCGATCCGGCCGTCCATCACAAGCACTCGCCTGCCGTCGGCAGAAACCAGCGGCTGGGTCTCGGTGAGCGATTCCGGCGTGGCATGCGTCATGCAGTGACCGAGGGCCACCGGGCCCGCGATCCAACGGCTCGAACCGTCCTGGCCCCGATGGGCCATGCGGGCGAGCATGCCGTCGATGAGGCCCTCGGGAATCGGGGCTCCCGAAAAATCGATCACACCAGCGATACCGCTCATGGCACAGCCCCGGGCAGCCATTCCATGACTGTCCGACTGCGGCACGGATGGCGGCCGTCAACGGTCGTCTTGATGATGGGAATGGCGAGCATCATGATGGCGTGTTCTATTGTCGCTCGACCAGCCGGACAAGTCACCTCATGGCCTCGATGAACGAGCTTCTCGCAGAGCATTTCGAATACCTGGCCGATGCCGTCAAGCTGCGCTGCTATCGGGCGGCATTGCAGCAGGTCGTGCGTCCTGGGGATGTCGTCCTCGACCTCGGGTGCGGCAGTGGCGTGCTCGGGCTCATCGCGCTCGAGGCAGGTGCGGGATTCGTGTACTTCCTCGACAGGACGGCGATCCTCGAGGTTGCCAAGCTGACGGTAGCCGGCGCTGGACTGTCGAATCGTGCCGCGTTCCTAAACGAAAGCTCGTTCGAAGCCACACTCCCTGAGCAAGTCGATGTCGTCATCTGCGATCACATCGGATATTTCGGGGTCGACTACGGGATTCGTGAGCTCCTGGCAGACGCCCGAGCCCGATTCCTGAAGCCGGGTGGCAGGCTCGTGCCAAGGAGGCTGGAGCTGAAGCTCGCCGCCGTGTCGTCGCCAGCCTGCCGGAATCTCATTGGCCGTTGGCGAGGGGATGAGGTGCCGGCAGCGTACCGATGGCTCGGGTCGGTGCAGGCACACGCCAAGAACGGCGTGTCGCTCACGCCCGATGATATTCTGGCATGCGCGCCGGGCGGCTTGTCTATCGCGCTCGGAGAGCCGAGCCCACAGCTTCTCTCGTGGTCGGCGCACTTCGACTGTGATCGCCAAGGACTGTTCGACGGGATCGCCGGCTGGTTCGAGTGCGAGCTTGCCGACGGCATCTGGATGACCAACTCCCCGCTCGCCAAGGATCGCGTGAGTCGTTCCCAAGTTTTCTTGGGCCTCGACGAGCCGGTGCCGGTGGAAGCCGGCGAGCGGGTCGAGGCGACTGTGATGCTCCGGCCCGACGATTCGCTGATCGCGTGGAGGATCCGTTGGCGTGATCAGGAATTCGTGCACTCGACCTGGAATACCCTCGCGCTCGACGGCGAGAACTTCACGCGGGACCGGCGGGATCGCCCCGCCCAACTGAATCACCGCGGGGCCATCGAGCAGGCGGTCCTGGCGTCGTGTGACGGAACGAGGACCGTCGGTGACATCGAGAATCTTGTCTCGCAAGATCGCGCAAATCTCATGCCGACGCCGCAGGCATTGTCGGCGATCATCATGCAGGTGCTCGGACGGTGTACCCGCCGATGATCGACTCAACGCTCGGCGAGCATCGTCCCCAGGCCCCGCTGGCAACGACACCGTTTCATCGGTACACGCTTCCTGATGGAACGGTCTGGACCGAGTTCCACCGCACCGAGGCTGGGTATCTCCTGCGATTTCCGGGGCTGGCCGACTTCCATGTGTCGAGCGACGGCCGCGCCGTCTTCGCCTTTCCAGTCCCGGGGGTCGATCCGTTCACCATCGAGCATCTGGCCATCAATCAGGTGCAACCGCTGGCACTCAGCCGCCAAGGGAAGCCGGCGTTTCACGGCAGCGCGATCGCTGTTCCCGGCGGTGCGATTGCCTTCCTGGGCATGTCGGGGATGGGAAAGTCGACGTTGGCCGCGTTCTTTGCAAGAGCTGGCCATGGATTCCTCACCGACGACGGCCTGCTCGTCGAAGAGACGCTCCACGGGCCGTTTGCCCTTCCGAACCATCCGTCCATCCGCCTCTGGGAGGACAGCCTGGAAAACCTCCTCGACGCAGATGCGCCGCGTGGTGCTCCGGTTAGCTACACGAGCAAGATTCGACTCCTCGCCAGCGACTCGCTCCCGTACTGCGACACGCCCCAGCGGCTCCTCGCCGCATACGTCATGGAATCCGGGGACACGCCCGCTCCGAAGATCGCGCCGCTCGTGGGCATGAATCGCGTGATGGGCTGGCTCCACCACGCATTTCTGCTCGACATCGAGGACCGTGACCTCCTCGCCCGGCACTTCGACTGGACGCACCGAATCAGCAGCGCCGTGCCGACGTTTTCGCTAGACTATCCGCGGGAGTTCTCGCGGCTGCCGGACGTGAGGGCGGCCCTTCTCGCGTATGGAAACCAACTCGACACCTGACATGGACCCAACCCTGAAAGTCGCCGTCCCCCAGCACGTGATGTCTCGAGCAGTCGGTGACGAAAGCGTCCTGCTCGACCTCGGAAGTGGGCTGTATTTCGGCCTCGATGCCGTCGGAGCACGCATGTGGGACCTCATGGCCGAGTCGCGCACGCTTGGCGAGGTCGCGTCCACCGTCGCCGCGGAGTATGGCGTCGAGGTCGCGCGGGTCGAGGCGGATCTCATGGGGTTCCTCGCCACGCTCGAATCGCGGGGGCTCATCGAGCAAGCCTCGTCGGGCCATGATCCCCAGATCCGCAAAACCGATCGTCATGAACACCTCTGATCGCTTCCCTTGGTATGACGGTGCGTGGCTGCGAGCATTCGCCGACGTCCGCCATCACCTCGCTGTCCATGATCCGGTCGCGCTTGCGCAGTTTCTCGCCAAGACCGACGTGTTCCGCACGAGCCCGGAGTTTTCCGCCCGGCATCTGCAGGACGTTTTCACTCCCGACGTCATGGAGCGAGTCCGAACGCTCACGAAATCATTGACCCCGAGTGATCTCGAGTTGCACGAGGCCAAGAGCTTCGGACGATGGGTCGTGCACGATCACCCATACCTGACGGAATTGCAGCGAGAGGCCACGAACCGCGTCTCTGCTCTCTGCGGCGAGGAGGTCGAGCCCTGCTACAACTTCTTGAGCATGTACACGCAGCTCGGCCGGTGCCCAATTCACATGGACACCCCGCAGGCCAAATACACGCTCGATATCTGCGTCGACCAGAGCGAGCCGTGGGATATCCATTTCAGCCAGATCGTGCCGTGGCCCGAAGACGGCGTCGAGGGCGAGGACTGGAGTGAACGGGTGCGATCGGATCCTGGCTTGCGCTTTGAAGCGATCGCCTTAAACCCGGGGGAGGCAGTCCTGTTCTCGGGTAGTAGCCAGTGGCATTTCCGCGACCCGATTCCCAAATCGGGAGGTCGAAGCTTCTGCGACCTGTTGTTTTTCCACTACATCCCGAAAGGCACGGCGGAATTCGTGGAGCCCACCAACTGGCCCACGCTCTTCGGCCGACCAGAGTTGGCGGAGATCCCGGGACTCATGCGGCTCCTCGAGCGAGCCTCGCGCGGGTAGATGCCGGCGGGCGATGAGCGTTGCCCTTCGTCCGGCGGCAGGTAAAGGTTCCAGACCATGACGGGCATGCCTCCGAGGATCATCACGCTCACCACCGATTTTGGGGTCGGCAGCGGCTACGTCGCCGAGATGAAGGGGCGGCTGCTGCACGCTCGCTCACCGGTCACGATCGTCGACATCGCGCATGATATCCCGGCGCATGACATTCCCGCGGCGTCTTGGCTCGTCGCCCAAGCATGCCCGGCGTTTCCCTCTGGCACGCTCCACATCATCGTCGTCGATCCCGGCGTCGGAACGCACCGACGAATTGTGTGGGTGAGGGCAGGAGGGCAGGAGTACCTCGCCCCTGACAACGGCGTTCTCTCACGGGTGCTCGCGACAACGCCGGCGGTCGCGATCCGCGAGCTGACCGTGCCGCACGACGCATCGACGACGTTTCATGGCCGTGATGTGTTCGCACCAGCAGCCGCGGCACTTATCGACGGGGCGACACCCGAGTCACTCGGGGCCTCGGCAACCGGTCTCACGATGTTTCCGATTCCCACGCCCCAGGAAACGTCAGCCGGCATCGAGGGGGAGGTCGTGTATGTCGATCCCTTCGGCAACCTGCTCACGAATCTTCCGGCCGAGCTTCTCCCGCGGCTGGTCGCCAGCGGCCGGCTCATCGTGGGAGGCCGCGACGTCACGCGGGTCGTGCGAACCTACGGAGAGGCAGCGCCCGGCACCGCCGTCGCACTCGTCGGCTCGCAAGGCGTGATCGAGGCTGCTGTGGTGCAGGGCCGCGCCGACGAAGCCCTCGCTGCCGGCGTTGGCACGACCGTGCGCCTGCCTTGAACCGTCGCTCGAACGTTCATCATCGGTTGTGATCAAACGCGGCCTGCGGTTTGTCCATCAGAAAGAAACCCGTGTCCATGTCAGCCACCCCGCCCCGCCATGTCGTTATCGCTGGTGGCAGCGGCTTTCTCGGCTCGTCGCTTGCGATCCATCTCGCCGCCGCGGGATGGCGAGTGACGATCTTGTCACGGCGGCCGCCCGTTCCGTCCGTGCCAGCCGCGCACGTGAGCTGGGATGCGCGGTCACCAGGGCCATGGATGGACTGCCTCGACGGTGCTGACGGCCTCGTGAACCTCGTCGGCCGCACCGTCGATTGCGTGAAGACGCCCGATCACTGCGACGAGATCCTCCGATCACGTGTCGAAGCTACGCGGGTGCTCGGCATGGCATGCCGCCGTGTCGGTGTTCCGCCGCCGGCATGGGTCCAGATGAGCACCGCCCACATCTATGGCGACCCGCCATCTGTGTGGTGCGATGAAGAGAGCCCCACCGGATACGGCCTTGCGCCCACAGTCGGCCGCGCCTGGGAAGACGCTTTTCGTGAGGCGATCCTTCCCGAGCAGCGGGGCGTCGTCCTGCGGACCGGCTTCGTGATCGGGCGGAATCGAGGCGCCGGTCATGGTGCCCTCGGGAGACTCGTGCCACTCGCCAGGCTTGGTCTGGGAGGACGTGTTGGCTCCGGCACTCAGGGCATGAGCTGGATTCACGAAGTTGACATGAATCGGCTCTTCGAGCGAGGCCTCACCGATCCATCGATGCAGGGCATGTATGTGGCAAGCGGCCCCGCTCCTGTGAGCAACGTCGAATTCATGCGATGCCTGCGGCGGGCAGTCCCCTGGCCCAAGGTTCCCATCGGCCTCCCAGCATTTGCGTGGATGGTTCGCATCGCAGCCCCGCTCGTGCTCAAAACCGATCCTGAGATTGCCCTCTACGGTCGCTATGTCTCGAGCACGCGACTTCGCGAGGAGGGTTTTGAGTTCCACTATCCGCGGCTGCCAGAGGCGCTTGCGGCCTGCTTCGACGACTGATCGAGGGCACGGAATCCTCGCGGTACACTGCGGCCATGTTGCCTGCCGCCCACGAGCCTCCGCGAAGCCCCGCGCCACACGCCCAGCCCGACGTCCTGCGACACTGGGACCGGCACCATGTCTGGCATGCCTTCACGCAGATGCAGGAGTATGAGCCGCTTCTCATCGAGCGGGGCGAGGGCTCTTGGCTCATCGACGTCGATGGCAACCGCTACCTCGACGGGTCGGCCAGCATGTGGTGCAACGTGCACGGGCACCGGCACCCGCGGCTCGATGCGGCGCTCGCCGAGCAGGCCGCGAAGGTAGCCCACACAACAAACCTCGGCCTCTCGAACCCCACGACCGTGGAGTTTGCCCGTCGCCTCGCCGGCATCGCGCCCCCCGGCCTCGATCGCGTGTTTTTCTCCGACGACGGCTCCACGGCCATCGAGGCGGCGCTCAAGATGGCATTTCAGTTTTGGCGACAGACCGATCCAGCAAGGCCCGCCAAGGCAAAATTCGTCGCAATCGACGAGGCCTATCACGGTGACACGCTCGGAGCCGTCGGCGTTGGCGGCGTGGACCGATTCACAGCGATGTTCGCGCCGCTGACCTTCACGCCGTTTCGGCTGCCGCCGCCCGGCCTGCCAGACGCGACCGGCCGCGTGCCCTCGCTCCATGAATCTCTCGCGGCCCTTGAGGCCGTGCTCGCGAAACACAGCCACGAGATCGCCGCGGTCGTGATGGAGCCACTCGTGCAAATGGCCGGCGGCATCATCGTCCACCCGCGTGGCTACCTTCGCGGCGTCCGCGAGCTGACCCGCAAGCATGATGTTCTTCTCATCCTCGACGAGGTCGCCACTGGCTTTGGACGCACCGGCACGATGTTTGCCTGCGAGCAGGAGGATGTCGCTCCCGATTTTCTCTGTGTGGCCAAGGGGATGACCGCAGGTTATTTGCCGATGGCGGCCACGCTCACCCACGGATGCATCTGGGACGCCTTCCTCGGCAGCCATACCGACGGCCGAGCCTTCTACCACGGCCACACCTACGGCGGGAACCCGCTCGCCGCGGCAGTGGCCCTCGCGTCGCTCGATATTTTTCGAGACGACCGCGTGCTCGAAGCCCTCCCGGCCAAGATCGAACGCCTCGCGATGCACGCGGAGCGGCTCGCCGCGCTCGACGGCGTCGGCGACGTGCGGCAGTGCGGGCTCGTTCTCGGCATCGACCTCGTCGCCGACAAAGCGACCGGCCGACGTCACCCGTGGCAGGAACAGCGCGGCCGCCGGGCATGCCATGCCGCTCGGAAGCACGGAGCCATTCTCCGGCCACTCGGTGATACGGTGGTCCTCGTGCCCCCGCTGTCCATCAGCAGCGCCGAGCTCGACTTCCTCGCCGCTGCCGCCGAAGCCAGCATCCGCGCGGGGTAGGCTCGGGGCCGTCCGTGCCACGGAGCCGGCGTTGTAGGCTGAGCGCAGCCAGGATGGCGAAGCGAAGGCTACATCGAGTGAGCGAAGGGCAGGATGCCCGTAGTGAACGTCCGGCGATGTGGCACGGGCGGCCCCGAGCCGGCGGCCGCACTTACTGCGAAATGCTCTTGCTACCCTCGGTTGAGCCGCCGATCGGCGCGCCCTCCGGGAGTGGACGCCCCGCCGTCGCGACACCGAGCCGATAGAGCTCGGCACGGATCTCGCGGTAGCCCTCGAAGCTGTCGGGATAACACCAGAGTGTCACGGTCGTGTCGGGCTTGACCCCGGCGAGCTTTCGACGGAACTGCGACGACGCCCCAATCGCATCGGCTACCGGTTCGCCAACGACCATGTCGGCGGGCCGCACGACCCACTCCCGAGAACGAATGAGCACCTGCCCACGAGCCTGGTCAACCTTGGCCTCAATGACGTAGTCGAGCGCAAACCCCTGACTCGGTCCTACCGACACGATCTTTGACGTCAGGGACGACAGCGAACTGGAGTTCCGCTGGGTGTGTTCCTTCGCCATCTCGAAGAGCTCCTCAAGCGGAATGTAGGCGATCCGGCCACCTGCAATTCGAAAATGGATCTCTTCGCCGTTGACCGTGCGTCCGATCGGTGTCGGAAAGGCGAGGACTTCCTGGGTGGTAGCTGGCTTGTGGGTGAGCGACTCGGCCCCGAGCGTGCAGCGGCGAATGGCGTCCTCGAGCCCTTGTCGGCGGGCGGCCCGCTCAGCCGCAGCCACCCGCGAGGAGTCAACTTTCTGCTTTCGGAAATCGATTTCCCGCGTGGCGGCTGCTACCGCGGTGGCCAGGCCAAGCCGCGCCTGCGACGCGCCCTCGACGGCCGCACCGACGAGCCGCAACTGATCCTGAAGATCTTCAATCTCATGCTCCGTCGAGGCGAGCTTCTTGGCAGCTTCCACGACTTCCGCCTGGAGCGCGGCCGGCGCCACGGGCGCTGCAACCGGCGGAGGACCGTCGAGCACAATCTGGCGGACACGAGCCCCAACGACCATCACGAGGATGATGAGAATGCCCACGATGTTCGTGACGACGTCCAGGAACGAGTCCTGTCCGGCGGTACGGTCTTCTTCAAGCGGGCGACGGGGCATAGCGAGAGTTCCGGGCGGCGCTGGTCAGTGGGGAGAGGGCAGGGCACCGGCACGGTACACCGGCGGAAGCCGGCGAACGCGCTCGCGGGCACCGGTCGCGCGGCGGGTGTCGAGCCCACTGTCGGCGAGGAGTTGCTCGAGGTCGGCGAGGCGTTCAGCGCCGTCGTCCGTGGCGGTGAGCACGAGCTCTGGCCGCCAATACATGCGGTCGCCGGCCATACCCCAGCTCCCGACCGTGGTATGCACGTGACGGACAAGTGGATCGACCGAGTCGGCGGTCTGGCCACCGATCGGCACGCGGGCGACGACGCGGCCGCCGTCACCGAGGAGGCGAAACTCATCGCGAGCACATTCGAGCCGGATGGGACGGGTCAGTGGGATCGGACGGTCCTGGGAGGCTAGGCTCGCCCAGTTGCTGCCGCGACGACCCGCGAGCGAATTGCCGCCCCCGGCGCCGCCGACCGCATGCGCGGCAGGCCCACCGAGCGAGGCGGTCGAAGACTGCGGCATACCTTGCATCGGCGCGGCGGACCCACCACCACCCGCGCTGGCACCAGCACCGGCTTGCTGCATCGACGCGCTCGCCGAACCGCCCCCGGCTTGGCCTGGCGCTCCGCCGGCAGCAAATTGACCGTCACCCCCGACACTGTCCTTATTGACTCCGCCCTGAGCACCGGAGGCGGCTTGCCGATTGGCAGTGCCTTGCCCATCGGCAGCGCCTTGCCCATCGGCAGTGCCTTGCCCATCGGCCGCGCCTTGTGCACCGGCAGCGCCTTGCGCACCGGATGCCCCATGGGAACCACGGCCGCTGGCGGCGGCACTCGACGGCCCATCGGCCTCGCCGCCTGCCGCAGCGCCATCTGTGCCTGGGCCACCAGGCTGGTTGCCGGGGCCACCGTAAAACTTAGATGGCCCCACGAACTGCGAGTCTCCCCCAGCAGCGCCTCCAGCAGCGCCTCCAGCTGCCGCCCAGCGGCTGTCTCCACCGGCGGCATTGCCGTTGCCGTTACCGACCACAGCATCGCCACGGCCCTGCTCATCCCCGCCAGCGCGGACGCCACGGCCAGGACTGCTCGCCGTCCCGGCCTGTTCCTCAGTCCAATCCCATCGCGACTGGTCGCCGAGAACACTCGGTCCACCGGCGGCCACCACGCCCCCGCGTGTCGCCGAAGCTCGATACTGCACGGCCGGCTTGGTTCGCTTGGGCGGCCGAACCTGCGCGAGCCACTCGAGACGGCGCCGTGCCTCCTCGATGGCCCGCGTCTCCGCTTCGGCAAGCGACGGGTCGGCGGGCGGAAACGTAAGCGTCCAATCCTCGTCAACGAACTGATAGCCAAACTCGCTGCCCCACGACTGGAGCGCTTCGCGTGCGGCATAGTAGGCCATCACGCCCGAAGGCCGAACAAGAAGCAGCGGATAGGGCTGGGCATTCGGATCGCCCGATTCGCCAGGCCGGCTGGCGAGATACTCCCGCGCCGCCCGGAGGCCGCTCGCGAGCGGATTGCCAGGGCCGGGTGGACCTTCAAAATCTGTCGGTCCCAAACGAATACCCTCCGGCTGGAGGAATACGCCGTCAAGGCAGCACTCGATATAGAGCGGTCGACGCCGCGTGCCAGAATCGCCGTCATAAGGAACGACGGCGTACGCAGGAGGACGCTCAGCGGCTTCGCGTCGAGCCTTGTCGGCCAAGGCCTTGGCGTCGGCCAACCGCTGTTCGAGGTCGGCGAGTGAGCCCGGCTCATCCTTCGGAGTTTCCTCGAGCGCTGCTGCGGTCCGTTCGAGTGCGTCGAGCTCATCCACGAGCGACCGCGAGTCGGCCTCGACGCCGGCGAGCTGCATGCGGGCCCGCGCGAGGTCTTCCATGGTGCGGGTTCGGACATCCGCGAGCTGGTCGGTACGCCAGACCATTTCGTCACGGGCGAGCTCGAGCTCCTCGGCAAGTGCCTGGGCCGCCTTCGTCGCAGCCTCGGCAGCTGCGACGGTCGCGGCATTCTCGTCGGCTCGGTCTGCCGAGTTGCTGAACAGCACGAGCAGAACGAGGAGCGCCCCCATCATGCAGAGCAGCACGGCGAGAAACGGGAACAGGGAGATGGATGGCCCGACCTGGGGCCGGACGCGACTCATGCGGCCTTTCCAACTCGGCGGGCTTCGTCCATGTCATCACGCCCCTTGGCCATCGCCCGCGCCGACAGGAGATGGACCGCGGCGGTGAGCGCGGCGAGCGTCTCCTCGAAGCGTCCCGTGGCCGCCAGCGCCTCGAGGTTTGCATCGAGACTCCGCTCCAGGTCGGCAACCTCGCGGGTCGCGGCCACGACGCTTCCGAGAAGCTCGGACTGCTTGCCAAGCGACTCCGCCTGCTTGCCAAGGGTTTCTGTCTGCTTGCCGAGAGTGTCTGCCTGCCTCCCGAGCGACGCGTGATGCTGCTCGAGACCGGCGACGACCGTGGCGAGCGACTCCGCCGCTGCGGTCCACCGCTCCTCGCGGCGACCGGCTGACTCGTCGTGGGCTCGGGCGAGCGATTCGGCCCATCGACCAAGGCTTTCGTCGAGCGTGGCAGCAAGCGCGACCCGCATCTGCTCGCCTCCCTCGGAGACAAGCTGGCGCACCGCCTCGCCGGCGGTCTGCTCGAGCGCCTGCCAGGCGTGCTCCTGCGACTCGAGGAGACGAGCCGTGCCTCGGCTGACGGTCTCACCAAGCCGCGCCACGGCAAGCGCCGTGCCATCACCACCGAAGGATTGAAATCGTCCGGCAAGATTCGACCATGCCGCCTCATCGACGGAGGCGAGGAGTTGCTGCTCGTAGCGATCGAGAAGGAACTGGAAAAACATGAGCACCATCGAGAGCGCGAGCGCGGTTGCGGTGGTGTCAAACGCCGTGCCGAGGCCCGCGACGACACCCGAGATGTTATCGAGCTGGGTCGGCGAGAGGCTCGCGATGGCCACCGTGATCCCAATGACCGTGCCGAGGAAGCCCATGATCGGGATCGCCCACACGATGAACCGCACGAGTCCGTAGCCGGCGGCGGCCCGGACCGCATCGACATCGGAGAGATACTTGAGGTGGTTCTCGAGATCGTCTGCGGAGCCGGTGCGAACGACGAGGTCGAGGGCCTCGCGCAGCCGCCGGGGCAGGTAGCCATCACCGGCCGGAACGCGGGCGACGAGCTCGGCCGCGGCGGCGGGATCCTCGCCCCCTTCGGGAGTTGGACCGAGCGCATCGACCCCATCCTGGCGAAGCTGCTGCCCCACGATGTCAAGGCAGCGCAGCCCGAGCGAGGCGACGCCCACGCAGAAGAGCGTCATCTCCACATACTCGACCCAATGGCCAGCGAGATAGCGGATGACGAGAGGGTTGGCGAGCACGCCCCCGTGAATGAGTGTGAAGAACAGGAAGGCGAGGGCACCGCCCCAAAGGAGCGGGGACCGCAGCAGTGCCGCGGAGAGGACGTTGAGCTTCGACACCGGCGGGGACCTCCTCGAAGAATGGACACAGAAGCCGGACAAGCGACCACGGGGCCAGCCTCATGAATCAATCGGTAGGGTTTGCCCGATCGATTGAACAGAAACATCCGTTACAGTGAAACGTCTCTCTCACAGCGGTACTGTCGCGTGAACCCAGGCAGGCCTGGCAGGCAGGGCAAGTGGCGACGGGGTTGTGACGGCCGTCGCCGCTCTCTAGGTTCCCGTCCGCTGATTGTCACCCGAGGCTGCTGCCTGCGGAGGCTCCAATGACTTCCCCATTCTCACCGTGTGCGTTTCCCCTCGGGCTCGGCCGGCCTGCGTGGGCCTGGATCGGTCTCGTCGCCGTGAGCCTTATCTCATGGCAGGGATGGAGTCTGGCGTCCCAGCGGACTGCCGGCACGGAAGTGGCCCCGCTCTGGATCACGGAGAGCCGCCTCGACGACGGCCGGCGACTCCTCGTCGTCCTTGATCAGGCGACCCGCCATGCGGCCGTGTATCACCTCGATGGTGCAACCGGTACTCTCGTGCTTCGGAGCACGCGGGACATCACATGGGACCTCATGGTCGGCGACTTCAATGCCCAGGAGCCTCGTCCCGCCGCCCTTCGGAAGATGCTCCATGCCCCGCCGGCCGAGCCACTTCGCGGCCCTGTGGAGCCGTAACGAACGTACCGGACACGACGGGCGTGGCGGTTGGGGTTAGAATGAATCGGTCGGAGGACCGATGGACTGCCAGGGGCGGCTCCCTGGCATTGAATGCGCCGGTCGCCTGCCGGAGGTGCCGATCGTCATGGCCGGAAAATTTCTATCGCTCGAAGAATCCGCTCGCAGGCTGGGCGTGACGGTCGAGGACGTGAATCGCCTCGTCGATCGAAAAGAGCTTTTCCCGATGCGTGGCGGCGGCACGATCAAGTTCAAGATCGAGGATATCGAGCGGGTGGCCGGCGAAGCCGCTAGTGGAAGTTCGCCGGACAACGACGACCTCTCGCTTGACCTCGACATTTCCGGACCAAGTTTGGGCAGCGGACCAGCCCTCTCGGGCGGCGATGATTTGCTCGGTGGCGGCGATGAAGATGAGTCCATCTTCTCGGACAGTGACGACGTACCGGACCGCGCCGCCTCCCACACGATGCTTGGTCTCAGTGATGGTGGAGGGGGTGTGGCGTCGGGTGCGTTCGACGTGGACGAACTTGGCCTCGACTCCCTCCTCAGCGCGTCGGTGCCGGACACGTCCGAGGATGGCGGCACCATTCCGCCATCGTCCGACGATTTGTCGGGTACGCTCGAGGTGGATATCTCAGGGATCGGCGGCTCGCTCCTCGGCGGCTCGCTCGCTTCGGTCTCAGGCATCGGCAGCGGGGTTTCAGGGGTAGTCGACTCCGGGCTGTCTCTCGAGGAAGACTTTGACGCGTCGGGCATCGACCTTGCACGGTCGGCCGGCGAGGGAGACCCTAGTGCGACGGGTATCGGCCTCTTGGGGGCATCGCTGGCCGGCGACGCGTTCGATCTTGGCGCCGACCTCTCGGATGAGGAAAGCGCCTCCGTCGTCATCGCAACGGAAGAAACTGGCGACTCCAGCTTCTTTGATTCGGCCGCTGACGATTCGGCTTCCGTTTCATTCGATGGCTCAGGTGAATCAGTCGATTTTGCCGGTGCGGCAGGCATGGACTTCGGGGGCATGAACGTCGTTCCGGCGTCGCCTCCGCTGAGCGTCTGGCAGGTGGTGGGGCTTGTCTGCTCGACCATGCTCTTGACCCTCGTAGGCCTGGTGGTGTTCGACGTGCTCCAGACAGTCCGAGCGCCGCAGGGAACGCCCATCACCGCCCCGATTCTCAACGCGTTGACCAAGGCGTTTGGCTTGTGAGCGGTCGGACGAGGCCGGGCCGGCTATAATTCGGGCATTCGGTCGTTCCTGCCTTTGCCCGCCCGCCGTCTGCAGCCCATGAACAATCTGCTTCCGCCCGCGTTTGGCGAACGCCCATGCTGCGTGTGGCTCGCCCTGGGATGGCTCATGGTCACCGCGGTCGGCTGCGGTGATTCAGCCGCAATCCAGCCCGACGACATTCGGGTGTATACGGCGGCGGCGACACCGAAGCCCCGCATCACGCGGCCTGATCGCCCTTCCAAAGCCGGGCTCGCGTTGACGTATGACCCGCCGCCTGGCTGGACAGACGGCGGCGCGTCGGGCATGCGGCTGGCCACGCTCGTGATCGATACCGAAGGCAAGCGTCACGAGGTCACCATCATCCCGGCCGCTGGCACGCTCGAGGCGAATGTGGCTCGCTGGCTCGGCCAGCTCGACGCGACGGCGACTCCCGAGTCGCTTGCACAACGAGCGTCGGAGGCGCTCGAGGCTGCTTCGAAGGTTTCCGTCGGAGACGCCGAAGCAACGCTCGTCACGCTCGGTGACATCGAGGCCGACGATGGCGAGATCATCCTGGCCGCGGCGATACCCCTCGACACAACAGCGTCGCTCTTCGTGAAGTTCAAGGGGCCTGCCGCGATCGCCCGTCGCGAACGGGATGCCTTCTCGCGGTTTGTTGCGAGCATTCGATGGAACGAGGAGAAGGCCCCATGAGCGCCGGCAGCATAACTCCGCAAAGCCTGCCGATGCCCGGGCGCCACGTCGTCGAGTCGGCTCCTGATTCACCTGCTGCCACGCTCGCGAGCATGGGCTGGGATCTGCTCCGTGCCGCGGGCTCACTCAAGATCACCGTCGTCATGTTTCTGGCCGCGATCGTTCTCGTCTTTGTGGGCACGCTTGCCCAGGACGAGATGAACATGCCCGACGTGAAGGCGACGTATTTCAACTGCTGGATCGCGTGGGTGAAGTTCGCCGATTTTTTCCCGGTGACGGTCTTTGGCGAATCGACGCTGCGGGGTGGGTTTCCGTTCCTCGGCGGCGCCACGATCGGCCTCGTCATGCTCCTCAACCTCATTGCGGCCAAAGTGACGCGGTTTTATGTCGCGGCACGCGGCGAACGCCTCGTGTGGGGAAGCGTGCTCTCGCTCATCGGCGGGCTCATCACGCTCGGTGTCATTCTCACCGGGCACCAGAGCGACGGTCTCCAGGGCAAACCGCCGTTCGACTATGACGTTGTCTGGCGGATGGTGCAGGCCGGGGGAGTGCTCGTCGCCCTGGGCCTGACGGCTGCGGCATTCGTCGCTCACACACGGCTTGCACGTCAGGTCGCAGGGACAGCAGCGGCCGTCGTGGCCGTCGTGGCCTGGCTCACGATCTTCGGCGGCGCGACTTGGACGATGAACGAGCCGGCCCTCCGGATCATGTGGCAGCTCATCCAGTCGAGCGTGGCCTCACTCGTGCTCCTGGCAGGGCTGGTCATGGTCTTCGGCAGCCGCGGCGGCAACGTGCTCATTCACCTCGCGGTTGGCCTCCTCATGGTCGGTCAGTTCGCCTTCGGTGATCGACAGGTCGAGGAGCGGATGCTGATTATCGAAGGGCAGTCCACGAATGAAGCCTCTCGCACTGATGAGGTCGAGCTGGCCGTGCTCGAGACGAGCGACACGACGGAGCGGGTAACCGCGGTAGCTGATCGCCTCCTCCGCGCTCGAGTGGGCGGCGAGCCGATCGACACGAACGACCTTCCGTTCACGATTCGCGTCGTCGAATACTTTCGCAATTCCGCCGTGGAGGCGATCGGCCCGGCTGTCCCCACGAGTGCGACGGCTGGCCTGGGCCTTACGTGGGCAGCCGAAGACAGGCCGACCGTTGGGGGCGCTTCGTCACAGACCAATGTCGCGTCTGCCTACGTCCAGCTCGTCGAGCGCGGGAGCGGTCGCGACCTCGGCACGCACCTCGTCACGCAGTTTTTGAACGATGGATCGCAGATTTTTGCCGGTGCAACCGAGAACGAGTGCGACACGGTCACTGCGGACGGTAAAGACTGGCGTCTCTGCCTGCGGTTTCGCCGTGAATACAAGCCGTATTCTGTGACGCTCGATGACGTGCGTCGGATCAACTATTCGGCCAGTTCCACGCCCCGCGACTACTCGTCCTACGTCACGTTCACCGATCTCACGACGGGAGAGACGCTTCCGAACCAGCGGATCTGGATGAACAACCCCGTTCGGTACCGGGGCGAAACCTTCTTTCAGAGCACGTATACACCGATCGATCTCGGCAACGGCGAGACGACCGAAATGACGGGCCTCCAGGTGGTCGAAAATGCCGGCTGGCTCGTGCCCTACGTCGCCTGCGTGCTCGCGTTCTGGGGAATGCTCGTCCACTTCGGCGGCACGTTCCTCCGATTTGCCAGCCGACACGAGCGAACTGCGCGGGCTCCCGCAGCGACGGGAAAAGCCGGCCGTACGCCGCCCACGGGGATTGCCCGGAGCCACGACACCGATGACAAGAGTGGGGTCTTCATCCCCGCAGCAGCCCTTGCGATCGTCGCGGTCCTTGCCCTGATCGCCGCGGTGCCGCGATCACCGCGCGCGGGCTCCGCCGACTTCGCCGCGGCGGGCCGTCTCCCCGTCATGCACGAGGGCCGCATCAAGCCACTCGACACGGTGGCCCGCAATTCGCTTCAGCTCCTCAGTAATCGCACAAGCGTCACCATGCCGTCGGAAAAGAATGGCACGGCTGGTGACCCCCAGGGGCGGATCTCGGCGACCCAGTGGCTCTTGGCTCTCATGGCCGGAAGCGAATGGGCCGACCGCGCACCGGTCTTCCGGATCGACGCCAAGGAAGTTGTTGATTTCTTCGACCTCACACGACGGGCGGGACACCGCTATTCCTTTGCTGAGCTCGAGCCCAAGCGGCAGGACCTCCGACGTCAAACCGAGCCTGTTCGAAATCGGCCCCGAGATGAGCTGTCCTTTGTCCAGCGAAAGTTCATCGAGCTCGAGCAGAAGCTCATGGCTTACGACGTCATCCGTTTTGCCTATGACGCGCCCGAGATGCCGCAGCTTTCCGGTGACGATGCGTCGGCCCGAGAGGCGTTTCTGTCGCAGGTGATGCGCATGATGCAGGGGGCAAGGCTCATCGAAGGGAACCACCCGCCGGCGGCGCTTCCACCTATGGGGCGGCCGCCCGCAGACTCTGCCACAGCCGATGCGACGAACCGCTGGCAGGCGCTCCACCCCGCGCTCGTGCATGCCTTAGTCGCCAAGCTTGTCGCGGGGCGACCTGGGCAGCCCGCATACCAGGCCAGCCCCGTACTCCTCCCGTTTGTCGATATGCTCCAGTCGGTGAACCGCAATGGCCCCGATTTCAATTCGTCGTTGGCTGCCTATCGCTCGGCCGCCAGCACGCTCCCCGCGTATCTTCCTGCAGTCCCAAAGGCTGCCGCTGAGGCCTGGTTTAACGCGTTTAACCCGACCGATCTGGCCATGTGGATCTACGTCGCCACGACGGTTGTCTGCTTCGGCGGCTTCCTCCTTGGTGGCCCGCGCGTGCAGCGATTTGCGTGGTGGCTCCTCGCTGGTACCTTCCTCCTCCACACGTTCGCCCTCGGCATGCGGATCTGGCTGACCGGCCGGCCGCCGGTGGTCAATCTGTACTCATCAGCTGTCTTCATCGGCTGGGCCTGTGTCCTTGCCGGGCTCTTGCTCGAACAACTCCACCGGATCGGACTCGGAAATCTCGTCGCAGCAGTCGCTGGCGGCCTGACGCTCATGGTGGCCTATGGTCTCGACTCGGGTGACACGATGCATGTGCTCCAGGCCGTGCTCGACACCCAATTTTGGCTCTCGACGCATGTCATCACCGTCACGCTTGGCTACGGTGCGACGTTTCTGGCTGGGCTCCTTGGCACGTGCAGCATCGCCCACTCGCTCTGGACGCAGGGGCAGCGCACGCCGGAGAGCCGTGAGATTCAGGACCACCTGTATCGCATGAATTACGGCGTCGTCTGCTTCGCGCTCTTTTTCAGTTTCATCGGCACTGTGCTCGGAGGCCTCTGGGCCGACGACAGTTGGGGCCGCTTCTGGGGCTGGGATCCCAAGGAGAACGGCGCCCTCATGATCGTCCTCTGGAATGCAGCGGTCCTCCACGCTCGCTGGGATCGCTGGATCGGTCCGCGAGGATTTGCAATGTTCACGATTGGCGGCAACGTCGTCACGGCCTGGAGCTGGTTCGGCACCAACCAGCTCGGCATTGGCCTGCACAGCTACGGCTTTACCAGCGGCGTGCTCATGCTCCTCGGCACGTACGTCGCAAGCCAGCTCGCCCTCCTGGCGGTGGCCGCTGTGTTCACCAAGCCGGCGGTGGCATCCACGGCCTGATTCGCGGAACGCTGCGTCGGTTGCCAGCGTCCGCCGATAAACTGCTCGGCGGTGACTTCGCCCGCGGTGAGCGTGACGGCAATCGCTCCATCGTGTCCCGTCTGAAGCACCGCCTCGAGGGTCACGCCTGCGGCGGATGCGTAGGCCGACTGCACATCGGGCCAGCTCCGACCGTTTCGGCCGCTCGCCAGCACAACCTTTGGTGTCGTCGCCACCGCGATATCGGCTGGGAGACTCGTGCGGGTGCCGTGGTGCGGCGCCACGAGCACGTCGCATTCGCCGGGCGAAGCCGCAGCAAACAACCGCAGCGCCTCCCCCTCGATATCGCCCGTGAGGAGCACACGGCGGCCGGCCGCCTCGAGCGCGATGACGAGGCTCGTCTCGTTGTTGCTGCGGTGAAGGTGCTCGTCGCCAGCGAATGGATGGAGCACACGGGCACGGCAGAGCGGGTCGATCGCGAACGAGTCGCCTGCCCGAGCCGTTCGCACGGGTACTCCCCACGCTTCTGCCGCGTCGAGCAGATCGGTGACCGAGAGCGATGGGCACCGGAGGAGCGGCTCGGGCACGAGGATCTCGCCAACACGAAACCGAGCCAGCAGGGCCGGCACGGCGTTGAAGTGGTCGGCATCGGCATGAGAGATCACAAGCGTGTCGATCCGCGTGATCCGCTCGCTCCAAAGCACCGACTCCACCGACCGGCGGGCCGCGGCCGGGGCCCCGAGCCTGCCCGCGTCGTACACGAGGCAGCGGCCCGTAGGCGATCGTACGACGATGCCGCAGCCGTGCCCAACCGCGGCCATCACCACCCGTAACCCCGAACCCTGGGCCGGCTGCGCGGCCCACTCGCCGGCAATCCCCACGACCGACCACGCTCCGGCAAGCGTCGCCCACGTGGCGGCCCGCCGGAGGAGATCCACTCGGACCGCGAGGAACGCGACCACCATCAGCCCATACCAGCCGGCCAGCCACCAGGCCTGTGGGCCAGCGACCCAGGCGTGGCCTCCCGGCACGGCCGCCGCGTATGACACGAGCATCTCCATCACCGCGAGCGAGCCATCACAGCCGGCGCCGAAGATGCTCGCCAGCGGCCCTGGCACGACCGACGTCAGCAAGCACATGAAACCAAAGGCCATCGCCACGGGCACCACTGCGGCGACAGGCACGTTGACCACCAGCCCGATGGTGCTGACCACATGAAAGCGATAGGCCACCAGCGGCGCGGTCGCGAGCCAGACGGCCGCTGACGCGAGGGCCCCGGCGGCGATCCACGCGCCTGCCTGGCGGACTCGTTTCTCCCTCCACGATCGGCTCCGCTCGATGAGCCGTTCGATGGGGTCGGTTTCGCGCGGCCGACAGAGAATGTTGGCCACGCCTGCGAGAATGGCGGTGGAGAGAAACGAGAGCTGGGCTCCGACACTGAAGACCTCCGACGGCCGCCAGATACACACGACGATCGCGGCGACCGCGAGGGAGTTGATCGTCGCTGGTCGACGGCCAACGGCCACGGCGGCGCAGGCAATCCACACGAGGATCGTGGCTCGCACCACCGGCGTGCCGGCACCAACAAGGAGCATGTAGAGGCCGGTCACCGCCGCCACCGCCACCCCGGCCCAAAGTCGCGAGAGCCCGATCACGCGGAGCACAGCAAAAAGGCCGGCGGCGAGGAGCCCCACATGGAGGCCGGAGATCGCGAGCACGTGGATTGTGCCAGTGACGACGAACTCATCTGCCAACTCGCGGGACAAGCCCCCCCGCTCGCCGAGGAGGAGGGCCGCGGCGAGGCCTGCTCGTTTCGGGTTGATCCGTTCGGCGAGGACTGCGGACGCCCGCGTCCGCAGTCGATCGATTGCGGTGGCAGGCGACCACCACGCGGGCCGCGCCGTCACCCGCACATCCTCCCAGCCGCGGACCCGCACGATCGAAAGCTGCCGCGTTTCGCGGGCCCGCCGCGCTGCGTCCCACTCCCCCGGGTTGAGCGGCTCCGTCGGCCGCACGCCTCGCCCAAGGATGCGCACGGCCGTGCCCACAGGAAGGTCCGCCGGTTCACCGGCCACGAGCACGCTCACTCTTCCGTCGGCAGGGCTCCACCGGCTGCCCCACCGCACCGCCGTGACGTCGATGACACACCCGCTCGCCGGCCCCACGGCCGCGGCCCGGCGCTCATCACCGGCTGGTGGCGGCACGAGGTGGGGCGACTCGGCAACAAGCCCCGTCACGGCTACCGGGCGCGGCGTGTCGCCAAACTGCCAGGCGATGTCATCGCTGGAGAAGAGGTCGGTCCGTGCGGCCGACCAGGCTGCGGCAACGCACGCAACGGCGGCCAAAATCGCCCCGGAAGCCAGCGTGGCCCGCCCCCGGCGTGCCAAGACAGCCCACGCCGCGACCGCCACAACCGCCCAAAACCACCCCGCCACGACCATGTCGCCCACCAGGGGCTCAAGCGTCGAACCAGCGACGCACCCGCTCATGACGGCCGCCGCCACTGCCACCAGAGGTCGCTGGGGCAGCGGTGACTGCCGCAGGCAGGGCCAACAATCGCAGAACTGTCGCATGGAGTCATCTCCGCAGGAGGAGGTTTTCACTGCGGCACACACATGCCGCTACTCTCCTAACGAGCGCGAGGCCCTCGACCGGCAACGGCCCGAGAAATTTTTTTCGCAGCCCCTATTTTCCAGCGGAATTTCAGCATGCTGGCGGCCCAGGCACGCGGTCCCGCTGATACGATGCCGCGGGGGCAGAGCGTCTCGTGGAGAAAAGCCGATGGTTCTGCGTTTTTCGATCGGCCTCACCGTGTTCGCCCTTCGAGTGCGCAGCCGCAAGAGCCGCAGACCCGGCGTGGGAATCCCTCGCGCCGGCCGTGGATGTGAAACACCATGTCGTCGCCGGCGCGTGGACCACAGGCGACGGCACGGTGACGACCAACACCGCCGCCGGCTCGCGGCTGTGGCTGCCATTCACGCCGAAGGGGGGGTACGACGTCCGCATCTCGTTCACGCGGTACACAGGCCAGCATTCGATCGCCCTCTTCGTCCCGCACGGCACCGGGCAGGTGTCATTCGAGGTGGATGCCTGGGGTCAGCATCTCGCGGGTTTCCAGAACGTCAGTGGCCAGTCCATCCAGCCCAACACCACCCGCACGCCCGAGATCAGTATCCGGAACGGCCAGCGGTATGAGATGACCGTCGAAGTTCGCGAGAATAGGATCCGCGGCCTGCTCGACGACAAGGTCGTCGCGACGCTCGAAACGGACGGAAACAACCTTTCCGTTCCCGAAGTCTGGAGGCTGCCACACGGCTCCACGCTCGGCCTCGGCGCGTGGGAGAGCCAGGTCGTATTCCACACGATCGAAGCGAGAATGCTGGATGGAAAACCGGTGCCGCACTTCGAGGAGCGCCGTCCGCCCTCGGTCGCCGCGACGAATCCGACTCTGGCACCTCCGCGGCCCCCCGCTCGACGGCCTCGCAGCGGCAAGCGCGTGCTGATCGTGATCGCGAATCAAGACTTTTTCTATCGCGAGTATGCCGAGCCACGTGAGGAGCTCGAGAAGGCGGGCATCGAGGTTGTGGTCGCTGCCGGACGGAACGCGGCATGTCGGCCGCATGCCAACTCAGGGCAGGGGAGCGGCGACGGCACCGTGCGGCCCGATGTCGCGCTCGCGGACGTCCGCGCCGATGACTACGACGCGATCTTATTTTCGGGCGGCTGGGGATCGTCGGCGTATCAGTTCGCATTCACCGGCCGCTACGACAATCCAGACTACAACGGCCAGCGTGCCCAGCCGTCGTGCCGCTGGCATCCCGAGGCCAACGGCGCTGCAATGTCTCCCGCCGGTTCCATCGGCCACCCAGGCACCGCGGAAGACGACGTCGTCGTGGATGGGCTTATCGTCACTGGCGAGGACGACATCTCCGCACGAGCGATGGGGCGGAAGATCGCCGAGCTTCTAAGCACGCAGGAGACCGCCATGCGCGGCCGTTAGGTCACACGCGGCGGGCCTGAAACACCCGTGGCAGACCGGCGAGATCGCGGATGACGGGCCCCGGCTCGAGGCCAGCGGTCGCAGCGAGGATGGCCTCGACGTCGGCCGCCACGAGCGGCCCGGCCTCGACGACAAGCCAGCCTCCGGGAGCCAGCCGCGTCGCCGCCTCGGCTGCCAGCCGCTCGATCAGCTCCACGCCCCGAGGCCCAGCCACGAGCGCCCCCCGCGGCTCATGGTCGCGGACATCCCGCGGCAGCGCCGAAAACTCCGACTCGCGGACATACGGCGGGTTGCTCACGATCACATCCCACGGGCCATCGAGCGCCGGATTGTCCATGAGGTTGGCCTCCACCAGCGCGATGCGGTCCGCCACGGCATGCCGCTCGGCGTTGCTGCGGGCCACGGTGAGGGCGGCCGTCGATACATCACTCGCCACGATCGTCGCCCGCGGCAGATGCTTGGCGAGCGTGATCGCGATCGCGCCGCTGCCGGTGCCTACGTCGGCAATCCGCGGACTCGCCACCCCGCGGCCGAGGTCGATCGCACGAACGACAACCGACTCTGTCTCAGGCCGCGGGATCAGCACGGCCGGCGTGACGGCAAACGACAGGGAAAAGAATTCGCGATTGCCGACGAGGTAGGCCACCGGCTCACCGGCACCGCGGCGGCGGACGAGCTCACGAAATCGCGTGCGTGGCTCCTCGGCCATGACCTCATCGAACGCCGTGTAGAGCATGATCCGCTGGCATCCACGGACGTGGGCCAGAAGCACCTCGGCATCGAGCCGCGGCGACTCGCCCCCCTTGGTGCCGAGCCACTCGGTCGTCCAGGTGAGGAGCTTGCCGACGGTCCATTCAGCGTCGCTCATGCTGGCCCCACAGGGCGAGCGGCCATATCGCGCTTGCGGGCCTCACGGGCATGGCGTTCGATCGCATCGATGACGAGGCTCAGCCGGCCAGCCATGACCTGATCGAGCGTGAAGCTCTCGTTGATCCGGTGATCTGTTACGCGGTTCTGCGGAAAGTTGTAGGTGCGGATTCGCTGGCTCCGATCACCCGACCCCACGAGCCCCTTCCGTTCGCTCGACCGCTTCTCGTGTTCGATCTCCCGCTCCCGCTCGTAGAGCCGTGTCTTGAGCACGCGAAGCGCCTTGGCGAGGTTTTTGTGCTGGCTCTTCTCGTCCTGGCATTGCACGACCAGGCCGGTCGCCAGGTGCGTCAATCGGACGGCCGAGGCCGTCTTGTTGACATGCTGACCACCTGGGCCGCTCGCGCAGAAGAGGTCTTTGCGGTAGTCATCTGGCGAGAGCGACACCTCGACATCCTCCGGCTCGGGCAGCACGGCGACCGTCGCGGCCGACGTGTGGATCCGCCCCTTCGTTTCGGTGTCGGGCACGCGCTGGACTCGGTGGCCACCGCTCTCGTGGCGAAGCGTGCGGTAGACGGCCTCGCCCGAGACGCCGAGCACCAGATCCTTGAAGCCGCCAAGCTCGGTGGGGCTCGCGTCGAGAACCTCGAAGTTCCAGCTGCGTTCAGCCCCATAGCGGCGGTACATCTCGAAGAGATCCCGAACGAAGAGCCCCGCCTCGTCACCCCCGGTGCCGGCTCGGAGCTCGACGATGCACCGCGCCCGATCGGCATCGTCGTCATCGGAGCAGAGGTCGCTGAGCTCGTCCCATTCCGCATCCCGGCGGGCCTCGAGGTCAGGTAGCTCCGCTTCGGCGAGGCCGCGCATCTCGTGGTCATCCCCACGGCCAAGTTCCTCGAGGTCGGCGATCTGCCGCTCGACGGCGAGGAACTCGCGATATCTCAGGGCCAGCTTGGCAAGCGAGCCGTGCTCCCTCGCAGCCGCTGCCAATCGTTGCCCATCGGCAAGAGTAACGGGATCGATGAGAGCCCGCTCGAGCGATTCAAACCGGGCAAGCTTCGATTCCAACAGGTCGCGCATGAATCACCGCGTCACCGCGTCACCGCGGCTCCGGCCGAGCGGGCGTCAAGACGCCGGCGCCTCGGCGGCGGCCTTCTTCTTGTTGAGGCTGGCGTATCCAGCCCCCGCAAACTTGTTCTTGAACTTCTCGATCCGGCCCGCGGTGTCGACGAACTTCAGCTTGCCCGTAAAGAACGGGTGGCAGGCGTTACAAATGTCGATCTTGATCTCCGGCACCGTGCTCCGAGTTGCGAACGTGTTTCCACAGCCGCAGCGGACGACCGTGTGAATGTACTGAGGGTGAATGCCGTCTTTCAT